>SAMEA104315421__coassemble_701_pt1 | contig 33738 bp, 30 predicted proteins | sample SAMEA104315421__metabat2_low_PE_055 | metagenome-assembled genome bin SAMEA104315421 (sample SAMEA104315421) | gut metagenome | biome: Monkey gut; feature: monkey-associated habitat; material: faeces | place: China | collected 2013
CCATCGCGGGTTATGTTATTGAGCAACTGGGCTTCTTCCCTGAAGAGGGGCAGGTTTTAAATGTGCGCACACCAGAAGGCATTATTTTAGAAACTCACCAGGTGATTGATGGCACTAGGATTGCCGAGATTAAGCTCAGGCTACCCCAACAGTTAGCCAAGCTTTACGATAAACGGATTTTAGAACAGGCCAAATTAGATGAAAAATTAGGAAATTAGTGAGGTAATAATGGATACACAAACTTTAAAACAAGCAGTTGAAAAACGCCGGACCTTTGCGATTATTTCGCACCCCGATGCGGGGAAAACAACCATTACTGAACAGCTCTTGCTCTTTGGGGGAGTTGTTCGCCAAGCCGGGACGGTTAAGGCCAAGAAGTCGGGAAATTTTGCAAAGTCCGACTGGATGGAAATCGAAAAGAAGCGGGGAATTTCGGTTACTAGTTCCGTAATGCAATTTGATTATGCCGGCAAGCGGGTTAACATCTTGGATACCCCCGGGCACGAAGACTTTTCCGAAGATACTTACCGGACGCTCATGGCCGTTGACTCAGCCGTGATGGTAATCGACTCTGCTAAGGGGATTGAGCCCCAAACCAAGAAGCTCTTCAAGATTTGTAAGATGCGGGGAATTCCTATTTTTACCTTCATCAACAAGTTGGACCGGGATGGACGTGACCCAATGGATCTAGTGGCAGAATTAGAAGAGGTCTTAGGCATTGAAGGTTACGCGATGAACTGGCCAATCGGGATGGGCAAGGGTCTTAAGGGCCTGTATGATATTTACAATAACAGAATTGAGCTTTACCGGACAGAAGACAAGGGGGAATCATTCTTGCCTTTAGATGAAGAGGGCAAGCTAGCCGTTGCTAACCCCTTGGAAGAAGAAAGTATCTACCAACAAGTGTTAGAAGAAGTTGAGTTGATTAAGGGCGCCGGAAGTGAATTTGACGCTGATAAGATTGCTCACGGTGAGTTAACCCCAGTCTTTTTCGGCTCGGCCTTGACTAATTTTGGGGTAAAAACTTTCTTAGATGCTTACCTACAGTTTGCCCCTGCTCCAAGTGCACATAAAACGGAGGCCGGTACTGAGGTAGCTCCTACTAGCGAGAACTTTTCCGGCTTTATCTTTAAAATTCAAGCCAATATGAATCCTAACCACCGTGACCGGATTGCCTTTGTCAGAATCTGTTCCGGTGAATTCGAACGGGGAATGGACGTCGTTTTAAACCGGACTGGTAAAAAGATGCGCCTATCTAACTCAACTCAATTTATGGCTGATAGCCGGGAAACAGTTGAAACCGCGGTGGCTGGTGATATTATCGGTCTGTATGATACTGGTAATTTCCAAATTGGGGATACGATTTATACGGGTAAAAAGGCACTTCAATACGAAAAGCTACCACAATTTACCCCCGAACTCTTTATGCGGGTTACGGCTAAAAACGTAATGAAGCAAAAGTCATTCCATAAAGGGATTCAACAATTAGTGCAAGAAGGAGCTGTCCAACTTTACCAAAGTTACAGTACGGGTGACTATATCTTAGGGGCCGTTGGGCAACTACAATTTGAAGTCTTTCAATTCAGAATGGCTAATGAATACAATTCGGAAGTTCTTATGACTCCAATGGGGCATAAGACGGCCCGTTGGATTAATCCGGACCAATTGGATGAGAAAATGTCCAGTTCAAGAAACCTATTGGTCAAGGATCGTTATGGGGCACCGCTATTCTTATTTGAGAATGACTTTGCCGAAAGATGGTTTAAGGATAAGTATCCTGACGTAGAGTTAACAAGTAAATTGTGAGCAATATAAAAACCTTTTAGGCAAAAACAACCTCCAAAGTGGGGTTGTTTTTTCTTTTGGAATAAAGTTTGATTAGTATGCCAATTTAGGAATAGCATAAGTTTTAAGATTAGAAAAGTTAAAGCAAAATTTAATAAGTTCAAGAAAACGCGTTAGGTTGGGCTTGAGCGCCTCTTTAAAGATTGTGAAATATTTAATTGTTATAATTTTTATTGAAAAAAATTAGTAAAAGGTATAGTATAAATCTTGTAAGAAAACGCTTTATTTTGGTTTGGAGGTAATCACATATGTTAAAAGTTGACGAGAGATTAGACAATAAAGCATGGGACGGTTTTAAAGGCGGCGATTGGCAAACAGAAATCGACGTTCGTGACTTTATTCAAAATAACTTTACTCAATATAATGGTGACCAATCCTTCTTGGAAGGTCCAACCGAAGCAACCACTAAGTTAAACGATCAATTAGTTGATTTGAAACTTAAGGAACGGGCTGCCGGTGGTGTTTTAGAAGCAGATACCAAGATTGTGTCAACTATCACCTCCCACAAACCAGGCTACTTAGACAAGAGCCTTGAAAAGATTGTGGGTGTTCAAACAGATAAGCCAATGAAGAAAGCCTTAATGCCATTTGGTGGGATTCGAATGGCTAAGGATGCCTTGGAAGCTTACGGTTTGAAGTTGGACCCAGAAGTTGAATACATCTTTACTGAATTGTCCAAGACGCACAACCAAGGGGTCTTCGATGCTTACGATGCTGACATTCGCCGGGCACGTCACAACAAGATTATTACTGGTTTACCGGATGCTTATGGTCGTGGTCGGATTGTCGCTGACTTCCCACGGGTAGCTTTATACGGGATTGACCGCTTGATTGCCGCTAAGATTGAAGATTTAAACAACTATGGCGACGGTGAAATGACTGACGACGTAATCCGGATGCGGGAAGAAATTTCTGACCAAATCAAGGCCTTAAAAGATATGAAGAAGATGGCCGAATCATACGGTTATGACATTTCTCAACCAGCTCAAAATGCGCAAGAAGCAATCCAATGGTTATACTTCGGTTACTTAGCAGCTATCAAGCAACAAAACGGGGCTGCAATGTCAATCGGTCGGATTGATGCCTTTATCGATATCTACATTGAACGTGACTTAGAACGGGGCGTATTAACTGAAAAAGAAGCCCAAGAATTAATTGACCAATTCACAATGAAGTTACGGATGGTAACCTTTGCACGGACACCTGAATATAACTCCCTCTTCTCTGGTAACCCAATTTGGGCAACCCTATCATTAGCAGGGATGGGCTTAGATGGTCGTCACCATGTTACTAAGACAGCCTTCCGCTTCTTGAACACATTACACAACATGGGAGCTGCTCCTGAACCAAACATTACTTTACTTTGGTCAGAAAACCTACCTGAAACCTTCAAGAAGTATGCAGCTAGTGTTTCCATCGATAGTTCAACCATTCAATACGAAAATGATGATTTAATGGTTAAGACTTGGGGAACAGACTACTATGGTATTGCTTGCTGTGTTTCTGCACAACCAATCAAAGATGGGGTTCAATTCTTCGGTGCCCGGGCAAACTTAGCTAAGACAATTCTTTATGCTATCAACGGTGGTAAGGATGAATTAACTAAGCAACAAGTTGGTCCTAAGTATGAACCAATTACATCAGAATACATTGACTATGATGAATTTATGGCTAAGTTCGATGACATGCTAGAATGGGTTGCCGATGTTTATGTAAACGCCTTGAATGTAATTCACTACATGCACGACAAGTATTACTATGAATCAGCTCAATTAGCCTTGAAGGATACTCGCTTAGACCGGACTTTTGCTACTGGGATTTCAGGGTTATCAGTAGCCGCTGACTCAATTTCTGCTATCAAGTACGGTCACGTTAAGGTTATCCGTGATGAAGATGGCATGGCAGTTGACTTCGTTGCTGAAAATGACTTCCCACGTTATGGTAACAACGATGATAGGGTAGATGACATTGCTAAGTTCTTAGTTAAGGATCTTTACACTAAGATGAACAAGCATCACCTATACAGAGGGGCTAAGTTATCAACATCTGTTTTGACTATTACTTCTAACGTTGTTTATGGTAAGAATACTGGTTCTACTCCTAACGGCCGGAAAGCCGGCGAACCATTTGCCCCAGGTGCTAACCCAGCATACGGCGCAGATACATCCGGTGCCTTAGCTTCATTACTTTCTGTTGCTAAGATTCCTTATCGTTACGCAACCGATGGTATTTCTTACACATTCGCCGTAACCCCACAAACATTAGGTCATGACGAAGCTGCCAAGGAAAATACCTTAGTAAATATGATTAGTGGTTACATGAAGAACGATGGTCACCACTTAAACATCAACGTCTTCAACCGTGACACATTGCTAGATGCTCAAGCACATCCAGAAAAATACCCAACGTTAACAATCCGTGTTTCTGGTTACTGCGTATACTTCGCTGATTTAACTAAGGAACAACAAGACGATGTTATCGCAAGAACATTCCACTCATCACTTTAAGATGAAAGGTAACGTTGGCTGATAATTAAGGACAACGAATGGTGAGTTTGTTCATCATTCGTTGTTTTTGTAAGAAGGAAACTAGATTTATGAGGGTGGTATAAGTGAGAGAAAAAAATCCATTATTAAAGCCAGTGCCAATGCGGGACGGGCAAGTTGAAGGTTATGTTCATTCAATCGAAACCTTTGGGGCAGTCGATGGGCCCGGAATTAGGTTTGTGGTCTTTATGCAAGGCTGTCATATGCGCTGTAAGTTCTGCCACAACCCAGATACTTGGAAGACCAACGTTGGTACTAAGATGACTTCTGATGAAGTCTTAGAACAAGCCTTACCTTATAAGGCCTTTTGGGGTGATCAAGGGGGAATTACCTTGTCAGGGGGGGAAATTCTCTTGCAAATTGACTTTGCCCTGGAACTATTTACCAAGTGCAAGGAACTAGGAATCAGCACTTGCTTGGATACTTGTGGGCAACCATTTACTAGACGGCAACCTTGGTTTGATAAGTTTCAAAAGCTAATGGATGTCACCGACATTTTGTTGGTAGATATTAAACATATCAACTCGGATGAACACAAGCGGTTAACAGGTTTTCCAAACGAAAATATCTTAGACTTAACCCGTTATCTATCAGATATCGGCAAACCGGTTTGGATTCGGCACGTCCTAATTCCGGGTATCACCGACATTGATAAGTACCTAATGGAACTCGATGCTTATATCAAGACCCTCCATAACGTTGAAAAGGTAGAAATTTTACCTTACCATACCATGGGTGTTCATAAGTATCATGAAATGGGAATTAAGTACCGCTTGGAAGGGGTAGAACCTCCTACCGAAGACCGGGTCAAAAATGCCCAAGAACTCCTACACTGTGACGATTACCGGGGGTACCTCTCCTGGCGTCCAGGGATTAAGACCTTTAATCCTTAAGCAACATTAAAAAACTGCCTCCACTAGCATAGTGGAGGCAGTTTTTTTAGTTAGTGTCTAGGTGAGATTAATTTACGTTTGCTGTAATGATAAAGCCAAAAACAAGGTCCGGCTAGTAAAAAGAGGATACTCATAAGCAAGGCCTTACATAAATTGTAGGCCCAATTTAGGGCATTGTCATAGGACATAGTGTAAGGCGACAGATACTCGTAGGGGTTAACGTTAACCCCATCAGATGACCACTTTTTTCGCTTCGAGTGAGCAGCTAAATCTTGGTGGTAAAAATCTAAGGCCCTGGTCTTATAAGACTTGAAATTTTCCGGCTGGGAAATAAAAACTAGTGGGTGAAGTAACCGAAACCATGGTAGTAATAATAGGTTAAACCCAAAGTAAAGTTGACTGAGCCTAAAATGATAAGACAAATCGGTAAAGTCAAGTTCGCGCCGGTAAACGAGGATGACCAACAAGGCTAAGCAACCAGTTAAAAGATAGGCTAATAATCTCAGTGATAAAAATAAGTATTTCATATAATGTCCCCTTTGATTAAAATAAAAAAACAATTATACTAGTTATTGTTAATTATTTTATAACTTAATTATAACAAATTAAGGGGTGTGATTAAATGGTAGAAAATCGGTGGTCGTTTGGAGGACAGTTATACTGGGGGCTAATCTTTTTCTTAGTCTTTGCTTTTTTAAGTCTATTTTTCTTCGATGAAAGTGAGCGGTTTAAAAATTTGTTTGAACTAAGTTTAGGCTTACTAGCGGTTTTAGTGGCCTGTTATAGTAAGCGGGGGGTAAAAATTTTAAAGCATAGGCCAAGCTTTAGGCGTCAAACTAGATGGTTACAATGGTTAGGTCTGGGGTGTTTGCTTTACATGATGCTAGTCGGACATGTCTTTAGCAGTATTTACGCCCTCTTTTTTGACCGCCACATCTTAGATGATACGTTAGTTGCCCTGGGAGCAGCGACTTTGGAAGAAGGAATTTGCCGGGGCTTTTTACTGAGTGGTTTTTTGGGCTTAGCGGTTTATTATGGCTTTAAACGGAAGTTAGTCTGGGCCAGTTTTGCTGCGGCAGTGACTTTTAGTGGCTTTCACTTAATTAATTTATTGGGCACACCGATTACGGTTGTTAGTCAGCAATTATTTTATAGTCTAGCGATGGGGGGCTTTTTAGCGGCTAGTTATTTTGCAACCAATAATTTGCTAGTTCCACTTGGAATCCACTTCTTGCTGGACTGGGGACCTAGTTATAATTACCAGCCCCAGCCAAGTTCCTGGCTGACTTTACTGGCGGTCTTTTTACCCTTGCTGCTAGTTTCAAGTTGGTATCTGGTTGTTTTAGATCGGCAAGTCAGTGGTTACTTTTAGTGAGAAGATACAAGTCCTAGTAACTCCTCAAGGAGCTATTTTTGTACGTTTCTTTTATCTGACGTGTTATACTCTAGATATAGATAAAAGGAGGTGAGATTAAATAAAAACAGTAATTATAGCTAAAGTTCGTTTATATCCTAACCAAGAACAAGTTGCTCAATTTAAAGCTGTAACTAAGGAATATCAACGTCTATGTAACCTTGTTAGTCAATGGTATTTTGATAATGATTGTCAGGTTAATCGTAAAAAGTTTAATAAAGAAATGTATCACTATTTACGAGCTGAATCCAAAGAAATTAATTCGGCGATGGTTCAATCTACTTACCGTACCGTAGAAGCTCGTTATAAGACCGTTGCAACTCAATTAAAACAGCGTCCCTACCATTATCAAGACCAAAATACTGGTGAATGGTACCGTGAAGTTCGTGATTTATCTTGGTTACATAAAGCAATTAAATTTTCACGTCCGCAAGCTGATTATGTGCGTAATATCAACTATTCTTTTGTTGAACAAGGCTCAAAAATATCTATGAACGTCTTAGGGCAAAGAATAAAAGTGGCTTTTAATGGTGATTATTTGAACTTTTTTAATCCTAATTACAAATTAGGGACATCTAAATTAGTTCAGCTAAAAAAACATTGGTTTTTACACATTCCAGTTACCATTGAAACTACTGATTGGAAAAAAGAACATAATCAACACATTATCGGTCTTGACCGTGGGTTAAGACAAATTGTTACTAGCTATGACGAAAAGGGCAAAACCAGTTTTAAAAATGGTAAAGCTGTTGCCTATAAACGTAAAAAATATGCTTATTTACGTAGTCAACTTCAAAGTAAAGGAACTAAATCTGCCAAACGCAAACTAAAAAGACTAAGTCAAAAAGAGAACCGTTGGATAAGCGATGTTAATCATTGCCTAGCTAAGACACTTGTTGACGCTTATGGTCAAAATAGCTTGTTTGTGTTGGAGGATTTATCGGGAGTTACCTTTGAAAAAACTAATTCTAACAAGAATCAAACTAGAGAATTACACTCATGGGCTTTTTATGATTTACAAACCAAATTAGCATATAAAGCACGTAAAAATCAAAGCCAAGTCTTGATTGTATCAGCTAAATATACTAGCCAAAGATGCCCTAAATGCGGTCAAATCAGAAAAGAAAATCGCAATCACAAGATACATCGATACGACTGTATTTCCTGTGGCTTTAAAACTAATGATGACCGTGTTGGAGCTATGAACTTGTACGAATTAGGTAAACAATATATCTCCGGGATTGAAAATCCTAAATTTGAATTAACTAACGTTACTGACTGATATGTTGGTAATCTAGGGTGTTGTCAACCACCCAAATGTAGCCACGTATAGTGTGGAAGCAATTAATTACGTTATGACCACTGACCGTAAGGTCGTGAGTTACAAGCCCCACGTCTTTAGACTGGGGTAGTTGACTTAGTAAACTTGCTATAATGTAGGTAGCAAATCTAGAAAGGGGCATAGCTATGCAAAAGAGTCTAAAAAATACCTTGGTTGCCGGGTTAGCGGCGGGGGTGATTTCTGGTTTAGTTAAATTAGGTTGGGAAAATATCTTGCCACCAAGAACGCCGCAACGTGATGCCGTTAACCCACCGCAAACATTTTTGCAACAATTAGGGATTCCAGCCAAGGTCACCCAGTCGACTTACAGCTACTCTGGCCACCAAATGCCTTGGGCTAGCTTTTTAGTTCACTTTGGTTTTTCGGTAACCTTTGCGACCACTTATGCACTCGCATTGGAAAAGAAGGTGACCTGGCTAACCAAAAAACAGGGACTACCCTTTGGGGTGGCAATGTGGATTGCCTTTCACTTAGTAATCATGCCGGCGATGAAGACTATTCCAACTGCTAAGCGCCAACCGCTAGCAGAACACGTTTCGGAAATCTTAGGCCACATGTTTTGGATGTACACCAACCACGAGGTAGCTAAGGAAATTCTTGACCGCTTAGATAGAAAATAAGGACTTAATAAACAGCCGTAAGAGGCTGTTTATTTTTTTGCGTAAATTTTCTTTACATAATCTTTACACAAGCCCCCAAGAGCCTTTACATAAGTCAGGTATGATGAAGATGACAAAGAAAGGAAGAAGGCTCATGAAAAAAATAGTGCAAATTACAGCGCTTAGCCTGTTTTTAGGGCTTTTTTTAAGCGCTTGTGGTAACGAAAATAAGATTAAACAAGTAACGATTGTGGGGTCGACGGCTTTACAACCGATGGTAGAAGTGGCGGCAGAAGAGTATCAAACCCACAATGAAGGAATTAGTATTACCGTTCAAGGTGGCGGCTCTGGAACCGGCTTGAGTCAAGTCCAGGCTGGGGCGGTAACGATTGGTAACTCTGATATTTACGCAGCCGAACAGCCGGGGATTAAAGCAGATAAACTAGTTGATCATAAGGTAGCGGTCGTAGGGATTGGCCCGATTGTCCACAAAGGAGTTGGGGTTAAAAATGTCAGCATGGAGCAGCTAGCTGGAATCTTTACAGGGAAATATACTAACTGGAAACAGCTAGGCGGCAAAGACCAGGAAATTATTGTTATCAACCGGGCACAAGGAAGCGGAACCCGGGCCGCCTTTGAAGGTAAGGTGCTGCCTAAACAAAAGGCGCTTAACGCCCAAGAACAAGAGTCAAGTGGGACCGTAGCCAAGATGGTGGCAGCTACCCCGGGCGCAATCAGTTACGTGGCCTTTTCTTATTTTAAGGATAATGTGACGGCCTTAGCAGTTAACGGGGTCAAGCCGACGGACCAAAACGTAATGACCGATACGTGGAAAATCTGGGCTTATGAACATATGTATACCAAGGGGCAGCCTGATTTAGAAACGAAAAAATTCTTAGATTATATGCGCTCAGAAGAAATTCAAACTAAGGTAGTTAAAAAACTTGGTTATATTTCCATCAACGAGATGAAAGTTAAAGTAGACTAGGGGTGAGGATGAGGATGGACAAGATTAAAGAAAAAATTACCAGTAACTCAAAGGAAACCCGGCAAGAATTGCGGGGCAAAATCTTAACTTACAGTGCCATTGGCCTAATTATTTTAGTAGTGTTAGCAATTTTTATCTTTGTCGCTTCTAAGGGACTAGCAACCTTTATCCAAGATAAAGCTAGCTTAAAGACCTTTTTAACGACGACTACCTGGAATCCGAATGTCTTAGGGGCAGATGGCAAACCTTTAGTCGGAGCTTTACCAATGATTGCCGGCTCATTTGGGGTTACCATTTTAGCCGCCTTATTGGCAACACCTTTTGCGGTGGGAACTGCTTTGTATATGACAGAGCTTGCCGGCAAACGGGGGCGGGATTTTTTACAGGTCGTAATTGAATTATTGGTCGGGATCCCTTCGGTTGTCTATGGTTTTATCGGCTTAAATGTAGTCGTTCCCTTCGTTAGAAATCATTTTGGCGGTTCGGGTTACGGAATTTTAGCCGGGGCGGTGGTACTATTTGTAATGATTTTGCCAACGGTAACCTCGATGACAGTCGATGCCTTAAAAGCGGTTCCTAAGCACTATAAATCAGCCTCCTTGGCCTTAGGTGCCACCCAGTGGCAAACCATCTATAAGGTGTTATTACGTGCTAGTATCCCCGGAATTTTAACGGCGGTAATTTTTGGAATGGCGCGGGCCTTTGGGGAGGCCTTAGCGGTGCAAATGGTAATCGGTAACGCCTCCTTACTGCCAACTAGCTTGTTGAATCCAGCTTCGACTCTAACTAGTGTCTTGACAATGGGAATTGGTAATACTGTCATGGGGACAACTGCTAATAATGCCTTGTGGTCCCTAGCCTTAGTGCTCTTGTTAATGTCACTACTATTCAATGTCTTAGTTCGCTGGGTCGTTAGAAAGAGGAAGATGTAATGAATGCAAAACTACAAAATAAAATTGCTTTAACCATTATTAAATTAATCGCAGGAATTGTGGTCTTGATCTTGGCCTTTTTAATCGGCAAGATTTTGCTTGAGGGGCTCCCTCACATTTCTTGGCAATTCTTGACTTCACCTGCCAAGGCCTTTGAAGCTGGGGGCGGGGTTGGAATTCAGCTCTTTAATTCCTTTTACCTCTTGGTGTTAACCCTCTTAATTTCTTTTCCAATTTCACTAGGGGCAGGGATTTACCTTTCCGAGTATGCCCCTAAAAATGCCGTGACTGCTACGGTGCGGATGGCCATTGAAGTCTTGAGTTCCCTTCCTTCCGTGGTGGTTGGCTTGTTTGGCTTCTTGTTATTTGTGGTCCAATTTAAATTTGGCTACTCAATTTTATCCGGGGCAATTGCCTTGACCTTTTTTAACTTGCCACTACTAACCAGGAATATTGAGGAATCTTTACAAGCAGTGCCTAACCTCCAGCGGGAAGCGGGGTTAGCCCTTGGTTTGTCAAAGTGGCGGACGGTCAACAAGATTATTTTGCCTGAGGCTTTACCTGGAATTGTAACTGGGATTGTTCTTAGTGCTGGTCGAATCTTTGGTGAAGCGGCTGCCTTAATCTTTACCGCCGGGCAGAGTGCAACTAACGTTGATTTTACAAATTGGAATCCATTTGCCTCAAATAGTCCCCTTAATTTGATGCGGCCGGCGGAAACCTTGGCGGTGCATATTTGGAAAATTAATTCGGAAGGGATTATGCCCGATGCCGACGCTGTTTCCGCGGGTGCTTCCGCAGTTTTGATTATTGCAGTGCTAGTCTTTAACCTGGGGGCCCGATTCTTGGGCAATTACCTCTATAAGAAGTTGACGGCAGCGGCTAGCAAGTAAGGAGTGATTTTTTTGAACCAATATGACTTAAAGCAAAACTATATTTTACCTTTACCAGAGCCAGAACATGAAATTGCCTTAGAAACCAAGAACTTAGAGGTTTTTTACGGAGCTAAGCAGGCCTTTTTTGAAGGCAACCTAAAGTTTGAACGCTATAAAATCACCTCCCTAATTGGAGCTTCGGGCTGTGGCAAGTCGACTTACTTACGGTCACTAAACCGGATGAACGACGGCATCGGTACGGTAAAGGGACAGATTTTATACCGGGATTTAGATATCAACGGTCCAGACATTAATGTTTACGAGTTAAGAAAGCACATTGGGATGGTTTTCCAACGGCCTAACCCCTTTTCTAAATCAATCAAGGAAAATATTACCTTCGCCTTAAAGGAAAATGGCCTCAAAGATAAGGAAAAGTTGGCGGAAATTGTAGAAGAGAGTCTTAAAAAGGCGGCTCTGTGGGATGAAGTCAAAGATGATTTAAATAAGAGCGCGCTTGCACTGTCGGGAGGCCAACAACAACGACTCTGCATTGCGCGGGCAATCGCGATGTCACCAGATATCTTGCTGATGGATGAACCGTGCTCAGCTTTAGACCCGATTTCAACCTTGAAGGTGGAAGAAACAATGTTGGAACTAAAGAAGAACTACACCATCATTATCGTGACCCACAATATGCAACAGGCCTCGCGGGTGAGTGATTACACGGCCTTCTTTCACATGGGCCATGTCTTAGAGTTCGATAAGACTAAGAAAATTTTCACTAATCCAACCATCCAAGCGACTGATGATTACGTTTCAGGGAATTTTGGTTAGAAGGGATAGCAAATGACAGAATTAATTACAACCCAAGATGTGCACCTCTACTATGGAAAAAAAGAGGCGCTCAAAGGAATTGATTTAAATTTTCCGGATAAAGGAATTCATGCTTTAATCGGACCGTCTGGTTGCGGTAAGTCAACCTACCTACGGTGTCTAAACCGGATGAACGACTTAATTGAAAATGTTAAAATTACCGGGAGTTTTAAATTAGCCGGTCAAGATATCTATGGACCCAAGACGGACTTAGTTGAACTGCGAAAGAAGGTGGGGATGGTCTTTCAACAGCCTAACCCCTTCCCATTTTCAATTTACGAAAACGTTACTTATGGTTTAAGGTTAGCCGGGATTAAGGATAAGCAACTCCTAGATGAACGGGTGGAAACAAGCTTGAAGCAAGCCGCCGTTTGGGATGAAGTTAAAGATAACCTTAATAAAAGTGCCTTAGCGCTCTCAGGGGGGCAGCAACAACGGGTCTGCATTGCCCGCGTGTTAGCCGTAAAACCCCAGGTGATTTTACTAGACGAGCCGACTAGTGCACTTGACCCAGTGTCCAGCAATTTAATCGAAGACATGTTGTTAACTATTAAGGATGACTACACTATCATTATTGTGACCCACAATATGCAACAGGCTTCTAGAATTTCTGATACGACTTCCTTCTTCTTAAACGGGGAGTTAATTGAAACAGGCAAGACCAAGCATGTCTTCTTAAATCCTAAAAAACAGGCAACAAATGATTATCTCAGTGGGCGCTTTGGCTAAATAGAAAGGAACTAAGTAGATGAGACGGATGTTAGATCAACAGATTGATAATTTAAAAAAAGAATTTACGACCATGAGCTTGAATGTAGAGGCTGCCATTAAAAACAGTCTGTTAGCTTTTGCGGAGCAAGACTTAGAATTGGTTCAAGAGGTGATTGCTAACGATGAGACCATCAATGCTCAAGAAATCCACTTAGAAAAGCAATGCACCCAGGTAATCGCCCTCCAACAACCTGTGGCTAGTGATCTGCGGTTAATTATTGCCATGCTAAAAGCCAGCTCTGACTTGGAACGGTTAGGCGACCATGCAATCAGCATTGCTAAAGCTACCAACCATTTTGAAAATGAACAACGTGATGAAGCCATCGACGCGACGGTAATTGAAATGGGGCAAGCAATCCAAGCGATGCTGGCTAAAATTATTCGCGCCTATGAAACCCTAGATACTAAGCAGGCAATCGAGATTGCTAATCAAGACAACGAAATCAATGACTACTTCAAACGAATTAGAAAGTTGTCGTTAACGGAAATTCACAACGACACTGACTTTGCCGAAAGTGGGATTGATTACCTAAATGTGGCTAACCACCTCGAAAGAATGGGCGATTACATCATTAACCTGGCCGAGTGGATTTTTTATGCGACTGAGGGTAAGATTACCGAATTAGGGCGTAATGATCTGTAAGGGTCTTGACAGTCAGAGTAAAAATGAAAAAATGACAAAAATAGAGAAAAACTTATAAAAATGGTACGTTCACTTACAAAAATGTGTTAAAATAAAGACGTGCTCATAAGAGTAATTTTAGATGTAAACTTTTTAGGAGGCTGTTTTATGTCATTCGTAAACGGTAACGAAATCTTTACTGCTGCCCGTCAAGGTCACTATGCAGTAGGTGCTTTTAACACAAACAACTTGGAATGGACACGCGCTATCTTAAAGGCTGCCCAAGAAAAGAACACACCTGTTTTAATTCAAGTTTCAATGGGTGCTGCTAAGTACATGGGTGACTACAAGTTAGTTAAGACTTTAGTTGAAGAAGAAATGCGTGTAATGGGTATCACTGTTCCTGTTGTTATGCACTTAGACCATGGTAACTACGAAGCTGCTAAGGCATGTATCGAAGCTGGTTACACATCAGTTATGTTTGATGGCCACGACTTACCATTCGAAGAAAACTTGGCTAAGACAAAGGAAATTGTTGAATTAGCACACGCTAAGGGTATTTCTGTTGAAGCTGAAGTTGGTTCAATCGGTGGTGAAGAAGACGGTATCATCGGTGCCGGTGAATTAGCTGACGTTGAAGAAGCTAAGCAAATTGCTGCTTTAGGCGTTGACTACTTAGCATGTGGGATTGGTAACATCCACGGTAAGTACCCAGAAAACTGGCAAGGTTTAAACTTTGACCGTTTGAAGGAACTTGCAGACGCTATCGACACACCACTTGTATTACACGGTGGTTCCGGTATCCCTCAAGAACAAGTTGTTAAGGCAATCAAGATGGGTGTTTCAAAAGTTAACATCAACACAGAATGCCAATTAGCATTTGCTGACGCAACTCGTAAGTATGTTGAAGCAGGTAAGGACTTAGAAGGTAAAGGTTACGATCCTCGTAAATTACTTGCACCTGGTACACAAGCAATCGTTGACACTGTTAAGGAAATCATCGACTGGCTCGGTACACCAGCAGTTAAATAATTAAGATTTAACTGATTAAAAATTGCCCCGGTTAGTAGCGATACTAGCCGGGGCAATTTTTTTATTCACGCTGGTGTTGCTGATGTTGGAGTTCGATTAGGCGGCTAGAGATTAATTTATAAATCACCGCCCGGACGGCGAATTGAACCGTAAAATTGATCACGCTGTCACTGGCATCAACCTGAAGAATCTTTTCTTCTTGTTGTCTGACCTGAATTAAGGTGCTGTTAAAAACGGATGCAAAGTGATTATAAGCCTCCTTTACCGAACTTTGTGCAATGACCTCCCGAATGCTTTTCTTGATAATTTCAAGCGAGTAAACATTTTTTAAGAGGCTGATTACAATTAACTCCGCAATGTGTTCGGGTTGGTACTTTTTCTTGATAGGGCGGGCCATTAAGCCTTTTTTGACATAGCTATTAACCATTGATGAGGTAATGGGACTGTCTGTAAGGTTATCTAAATAACGATTACCCAAGCTAACTAGTTGATCCATATAAAGTTCAAAGTCTGGAAACTCTTCCCAGGTCGGTAGGTTGGGCGCTTGAAAATTTTTAAGCCAGTTGGCTAACATAACTGTATCCATAAGAATTTCTCCCGTAAGTTTACTTAAGTAAAGTATACCATAAAATCACCTTTATAAAGATTTAAACTTTATATCTAGACTAATAGTCTAGATGATATTGAATTTAGATTTAATTTGATTTAAAATAAAGGCAGTAAGAAGACGGGAGGTTTTATAATGGATCGAAAATCACAAATTATCAATGAAGTTTTAAGTGCAGTTTCGCATGGAATTGGGGTGGGGTTAAGCATTGCCGGCCTAGTCTTTTTGATTATTAAGGGGGTAGCATCAAACAGTGGCCAAGCCTTGTTTGCCTACCTAGTTTATGGCATCTCCTTATTAGGTTTATATAGCTTTTCAATGCTCTTTCACAGCCTGTATTTTACTCGGGTGCGGCGCTTATTTCAGATTTTTGACCACTGTGGGATTTTCCTCTTAATTGCTGGGACCTACACTCCTTATTGCCTATTAGCAATCAAGGGGAGCTTGGGTTTAAGGCTACTAATTATTATTTGGTTACTAGCCATCTTTGGAATCATTTACCATATCTTAGCTAAAAAAAGGTTGCAGTGGATTGAAACCTTAACCTTTGTGATTATGGGCTGGTTATGTCTAGTCGGGGCGCGCCCACTAGCCCAAGCTTTGGGTAGCCACGGTCTAACCTTATTGGTATTCGGTGGGATTGTGTTTACCTTAGGGGCGCTAGTTTATAGCATAAAGGGAGTCAAGTATGCCCACGTTTACTGGCACTTCTTTGTGATGCTGGGGTCCTTGTTGATGTTCTTTTCAATATATTACTATATTTAATATTAGTGTTATCATTTCCATAAACTTAGTTGCAAAAAAGATAATTAATTATTGATTGATTAATTTAGAAGCTTGGTAGTTGAATAAAAATTTTGCAAAATATTTATATTTACGAATGTAAACGCTTGCCATCGAATTGAAAATATGCTAGGCTAAACTTAAAGTTAGGTAGCTCTGAGAGGAGATGGGGTCAATGCCAGTAGTAAAGCTGACAGCAAAACAGGAAACTGTTTTAGATCGTTTTGTAAATGAAATCAATGTTTTGAATGCATTAGCTGACGTTAAGCGGCAGCAAATTATTGTTATTTTGTGTAAACATGAAAAGGAAGGCTTGACCGTAACAGATATTACCAACCAGATGGAGATTACCCAGCCAGCTGTTTCACATCATCTGAAGATTTTACGGGAAGCAGGGTTAGTATCATTTAGAAAAAATGGCCTACAAAGTGTCTACTATCTAACGGTCAGTGAACCACTTAAGAACTTAGAAGAGGTAGTACATGCTTTGAGAACCGAGATTGTAGAAGCCTAAATTTGCTACCTAATAAAAAAGCCAGGACATGACTTACCAGCTAAGGTTGGTGGTGATGTCCTTTTTTAGGCTCACAAAAAAGAGTCAAGCTAGTTAAAAGCTATCAGCTAACTAACTTGACTCTTTTACATTTGATCCATAGTCTGATTTAATAAATAATCAACCCGATTATTTCCCGGGTTATTTGCATGACCCTTAGTCCAAGTATAATAAATGGTGGGAAAGTTAGGTAATAAGGTGGCAACCTCTTGCCAAAGCTCCTTATTTAGGACTTCGTTTCCGTCTGCCTTACGCCAATTTCGACGCTCCCAAGAATTAAGCCACCCCTTGGTAAGACTGTCTAATACGTAACGAGAGTCTAAGACAAATTCCAATGGATCATGATTCAGCCCCAGCGCTAGTAATTTTTTAAGGGCTTGGAGAAAGGCCATGATTTCCATCCGGTTATTGGTGCTACCATACTCACCACCGCTTTCCTCATAGCTTCCCGTTGGGGTGTTAATCAAGTAGGCCCAAGCAGCCTTATCATCTGCCTTAACATGCTGGCCTAATTTGTTGCCATGGTTACGTGAGCCTCCGTCCGTATAAACTTGAATCGCCGCCTTTTTAAGGCTAGTGGATGGTTGGTTAGTGCTTGACTCTGCATTTAACCAGTTAAGGGCAGCGGTTTTATCGGTAAAACCCTTAAAACGGGCATTAGGGAAGCCACTTACCTGTTTTTGACAGTCAGGCCAGCTGGTGAAAATCCCAGTTTGTCGTCCACGTTTGACTGCGTAAAATTTTCCCACGATAATCTTCCTTTCACTTCATAAGATAAATATATTATACCTTAAAGGTCAGTGAAATAGGAAAGGACTTCTTGTTCACTTAGTTGGGCCCGGGCTGCCCCAGCAACGTCTAAGACAACCTGACCGTTGTTTAAAATGATGGTGCGGTTACCGTACTTTAGAGCATCCTTAAGCTGGTGGGTAATCATGATACAAGTTAACTTTTCAGCTTGCACCACTTCATCTGTTAGGGCTAGTAACTGTTTTGAGGTGTTAGGATCGAGGGCAGCTGTGTGTTCGTCTAACAATAATAACTCCGGCCGGTTAAGGGTGGCCATCAAGAAGCTCAGTGTTTGTCTTTGCCCACCAGAAAGCGAACCAGTGGCGGTGTTTAAGTGTTCGCTCAAGCCATTTGGCAGCTTAGCGGTTAAGCTTTCAAACTCTTGGCGGTGTTGTTTGAGGTGGCGGAGGCGTAAAGTTCGTTTTTGGCCCCGCTTATAGGCCAGCAGGAGGTTTTCTGCGACAGTCATTCTAGGGGCGGTTCCCATTTTAGGGTCTTGGAAAACCTGGGCAATATATTGAGCACGTTTTACTTCGTTGAGTTTAGTTAAATCCTGGCCTTGGAGGCTAATGGAACCCTGGTCTGGACTTAGGGCCCCGTTGATTACGTTTAAGAGGGTCGACTTACCGGCTCCGTTAGTACCCAAGAGGGTGATGAAGTCCCCTTGATTTACTTCTAGCGAAAGATTTTTTAGGATCTGACGTTCTTCACTAGTTCCTTTATTGACGATGGTGGAAATATTATTTAACTCCAATAATGCTGTCATGGCTTTTTAACCCCCTTAGAAATAAGACCAGTTAGATTTAGTTTGCGTTCAATTAACGGCAGCATTAAGCACAGTGCTAAGACTAGGGCTGAAAGTAGCTTAAAGTCGTTAGTGCTAAAGCCGAGTTGCAGAACGATTAGAAGGACAAACCGGTAGAAGATGCTTCCGATAACGACGGCAATTAGGCGGGCTGTTAGGGAGAGCTCACCAAAGGCGACTTCCCCAATAATGATGGCCGCTAAGCCGATAACGATTGTCCCAATCCCCATGTTAACGTCAGCGTAGCCGTTGTTTTGGGCGATTAACCCGCCGGCTAAACTAATCATGGCGTTAGAAATCATCAACCCTAAGATTTTCATGGCGTCGGTGCTAATCCCTAAGGAGCGCGCCATCTTTTCGTTATCGCCGGTAGCGATGAAAGCTTGTCCTAAATCGGTGTTTAAGAAGAGGGCTAACAGGCTGATAACAATTAAAACAACGATAATCCCTAAAAAGACACTGTTAAATCCTTCCGGTAGTGAGTTGAAGAAGCTAGTTGTTAAAATAGTTGGCTTATTTAAAAGTCCAACCGTAGCCTTACCCAGGATGCGTAAGTTAATTGAATAAATCCCGGTCATTACCAAAATTCCGGCTAGTAAGATAGGAATCTTTCCCTTAGTGTAAAGTAAGCCGGTAACTAAGCCGGTGAGTAGGCCCGCACAAAGGGATAGTAAGGTAGCAGTTAGTGGTGAAGCCCCGTGGACTAGGGCTGCGACACAGACACTAGCCCCAAAAGGAAAGGTCCCTTCAACAGTCATATCGGGGAAGTTGAGGATACGGAAGGTTAAGAACAGTCCCAAGCCCAAGATACCCCAGATTAGGCCTTGACCGATAGCTGATACGATTAATGTCATTTATAGATTACCCCTTTCTTTTCTGCTTGCTTGATTAAGTCTTGTGGAATATTGATGCCAAATCTTTGAGCCTGGCTGAGGTTAAAGGCGTAGTCACCTTGGGTTACGTGTTGAATTGGCATTTGGTTTGGCTTTTTGCCCTTAAGGATTTGGGCAACTAATTTACCAGTCAAGCGGCCAATATCGTATTGACTCACACTGTAGGTTGCGACCGCGCCGGATTTAACCATGGTTGCTACTGAAGCAAAAACTGGAATCTTAGCGGCGTTGGTATTTTTCAAAAGGGCTTGGATTCCAGAAGCAACCGTGTTATCAGTTGGGACGTAAACGGCTTGCACTTCGTGGGCCATAGTGGCAGCAACCTGATCAATATCGTTGGTGGAAGTGATGGTATAAGTTTTAACCTCGATGCCGGCTTTTTGGGCTAGCTGTTTGAATTCCTTAAATTCTGCGGTAGAAGAATCATCGCTAGAAGTATAAATTCCCCCGATAGTTTTTAGGTTAGGCATTAACTTCTTAATCAACTTTACTTGTTGAGCAACAGGTTCAATATGTTGGGTCCCAGTAATATTGCCGTTATTGCTAGGGTTTGTTAGGCTTTTGACTAAGCCGGAACCAACTGGGTCACTAATTGCCCCCATAACAATTGGTGTCTTAGTTGTGACGTGAGCTAATGATTGGGCGGAAGGCGTGGCGATTCCGACCATCACGTTGACTTTTTCGTTGGCGAAGCGGTCGCTCATAGACTTAAGGTTACTTTGATCACCTTGAGCGTTTTGGTAATCAATTTTTAGATTTTTACCAACCACATAGCCATTTTCCTTTAGGCCAGCGATAATCCCCTTGTGGATAGAATCCAAGGCTGGGTGGGTCATTAATTGTAAGATCCCTACGGTAGGGGTTTTAGCTGCCTGGGTGGCTATCTTTTGTTCGTGGAAGAAAGCAAAGGTTAAGAAAGCTACCAAGGCGATAATTGTAGTAATTAAACGTTTCATAGAAATTCTCCTTTGTCATAGTATTAAAAAAGAGCGCCCCCGTTGCTACGGGAACGCCCTGTTTGTTCCCCGCACATCGGACTGTGCGGGTTTAGTGAAAAGTTAACCAGCACAGATACGCTCTGAAAAGGTCGTATCCGTACTGAGACGAAAACAACCTACTGCTGGTTTTGCCAACGAGTATTCAAATTTTGCTTAAAGTTGTTTAACATCATAACTCTTCTCCTCCGTTACTTGATACTGTAATCATAAAAGGCAGACTAAAAATTGTCAAGCACTAAAATTAAAACAACCTAAAAATTATCATTTGTTAGTCATAAAAAGTGTTAGTTACCGCTATCATAGCTACTTTTCTATGGTAAAATAGTAGGTAACTATTAAATTGATTGGGAGGACATGATGGATTTTATTAAAAATTTCAATAATAATGCCGCCTTGGTGGTTGATCAGGCTGGCAACGAGTGGATTGTCCTTGGTAAGGGGGTGGGCTTTGGTCAAAAGCTAGGCCAACCTATTGATGAAGCTAAAATTGAAAGGCGTTTCAAAGCGGCAGGTTCTGATGATACTACGCTCGCAACGATTAAAAGCGTTAGTTCGCTAACCCTAGAAGCAACGAGTGCGGCAATTAAGTTGATTGAGGCGGAGTCGTCAATTAAGTTTGATAACTTCCAATACCTGGCCTTAGCCGATCACATTGACTTTGCAATTATTCGCTCGGAAGGCGGAATTGACATGGAAGACCGCGCTTTACGCTGGGAGGTAAAACGTCTATTTAAGCAAGAATATAGCCTAGCTAAACGGGTGGTTAAACTAATTAACGGCCTAACGGGGGCGTCTTTACCGGCAAGTGAAGAGGTGTTGATGACCTACCACTTGGTCAATGCAGAATCCGATGGGGCTAAGGTTCAAGATACGATGAAGATTACTAAGCTAATAGCTGGCATTGTAGATATTGTCCAATATCAGTATGGGCTGACCTTGGATGTGGAGTCTTTTAATTACACCCGCTTTATCGGTCATTTGCGGGCCTTTATGGTCCAAAGGTTAAGTAACGCACGTCCATACGGGGCAGAGTTAGACGGTGAACTGTTAGCCTTAATGGAACAAAAATACCCCCAGGCAGCTGTTACGGTTAACCACATTGATAATTTTTTACAGACTAAGATGGGGTGGACCCTTAATCCAGATGATCGGGTCTATTTAATTTTACATGTTTGGCGGGTAACACATAGGCAAGAACAGTGATTAGAACGCTTGTTTATTTTGTAAAAATATTGTAACATATGGAATAGCTACTAACGCTAAAGAGGGTGGAGATTATTAATAAGAAAGTTAAAGTTACTGGTGCTAGTATAGTTGCTTTAGTTGCACTTGCCCTAGGGGGCCTAACTTGGTACCAGCACACTCATTTTAATTCACAAGTTACAATCAACGGCACAAAAGTGGGGGGCTTAACGGCTGACGCTGCCTTAAAGAAGTTACGCTCGGTTTCATTGACGAATGCGATTTACCTAGATGGTAAGTTGTTTTACCAAGGCCAAAAGACGGCGGCCGGTTTTACCGCCAGTGATTTAGGGGCGGTAAAAAAGGTCTTAAAAAAGCAGGTAACTTTGTTTCCAACTAAGGCGGCTAAAGACTATGAAATAGCTCCAAGCAAGATTAGTAATTACCGCAAGGTCACTTTAAAACAAGAGCTTAAGGCAAAGTTAGAAAGTGAAAATTTAAAGCGGACTAAGGCTCAAGATGCTTATGCACTCCTAAAAGACGGCAAGGTTTCGGTGGTGCCAGCTAAAAAGGGAAATCAATATGATGTTGCCAAGATTTTAAAGGAATACGACCGTATTAGTTACAGTTCCGACTTAAAATTGCGGGTGCAATACCTACAACCACTCAGTGCCAAGAGTCAGGAAGTAAAGACCGAACAAACTAAGTTAGCTGAATTAGCTGGGCGCAAAGTGGACTACCAGGTGCAAGATAAGCACTATGAATTAAAGGCTAACGAAATGTTAACCTCAGCTCGCTATGTTGATGGGAAGTATCAATTTGATACGGCCGCGTTAAAGAATAAGGTTAATGAGATTAACCAAGCCCAGGCCACTTTAGGAAAGACCTTTACCTTTACCACCAGCACGGGCAAGACGATTCAGGTGCCGGGTAAGACTTACGGCTGGGCCTTACGGGATAGTGATGTAATCGCAAGTATTACTAAGGCTTACGAAACCGGCAAGCCGAGTTTAAATGCTGTTAATGATATTTATGGGATTGGCTACCTGACCTATGGGACGGGGTATGATACCACCCTTAACGGGGGCTTAGGTAATACCTACGCCGAGGTGTCTATTGCAGATCAACACGTTTGGTTATATAAGAACGGCCAACAAGTGGCATCCATTGACGTAGTTACAGGTAAGAAGTCGACCGGCGAAGACACTCCGACAGGTGTTTGGTACATTATGTACAAGCAATCACCATCTGTTTTGCGCGGAAGCAGTGCTGGTTCTGGTTCTTATGAAGTCAAGGTTAACTACTGGGCACAATTTACAAATTCTGGCTGTGGTTTTCACGATGCTAGTTGGCGGAAAAATTGGGCTAAAGATGCCTATATTAGCGATGGTTCCGGTGGTTGTGTGAACGTAAAGCCAAGCGAGATGCCTAATATCTATAATAATCTCAGCCAAAAAGAGGCTGTAATTATTTACTAAGTTAAACACTAGGACTTAACAGATTCTGTTGAGTCCTATTTTTGTGCTAGGGCTTTTTAGTTGCATTCCGTGCTAATTAGGGTATAATAACTATTTGTAACGGGGATGTTTTGGATTCGACAGGTATAGGTCGAGCTTAAACTGCGTTTGGTTTTGCACACCTAATGTGCTCAGTTAAAATATAACTGCAAAAAATAACACAAACTCTTACGCTTTAGCTGCCTAATCGCAGTTGCGTAAATCCACCTGCCATCGTCCATGTGTCAGTGCTGGGTTTTATAATTAGTGGACTTACGCTTAATGCTCCCACCTGAAGTGTTGAGAAGAGCTTAATCAGGTTAGCCTTTAATGTTAGCCCTGTTGCTTGGCGGAATTAAGGGTGAAGCTTAAATGAAGTAACTATGAGCGTAGACGTTTAAGTGGCGATATGCTTGGACGCGGGTTCAATTCCCGCCATCTCCATTTTAGAGGTTTGAGACGTTCTAAACGTTGTTATATCAAACTTTAGGTTTTATAAATGTTTGGTAATGTAATGCTTTTTTAGGAAAAGGTATCCCAACAATTATAAGCATCTCCCCTGGTGAGGACCGTATGTTTTAGGTACGGTCTTTTTTGTTAGTTAGCCTTGTTATGACTTTATAGTTGGCTGAGAAAAAATAATTCTTGCAGCCATTACATTTTAATGTTATTCTAATAAGGTATTCAAAGTAACGGAGGTTGTGCAAATGTCATATTGCTATAAAGTTAAAGTTAATACAACCACCACCTCAACCACAATTTAAGGCTGGTTGAGTTATTTTGGAGTTTAGATTTTAAATAGAAATTACCAAGTCAACGAAAACCACCAAGGAAAGTTAATTAAGTGGAGGTTTTGGTTGGCTTTTTTGTATTTCAACTTAGAGAAATGAGGAATTATCTATGAGTAAGGATAAAAAGGTCGCTAACCATAGCGGCTTAAATCGGTCTTTATCTTCGGGCCAGATGGAAATGATTGCGCTCGGGGGAACAATCGGGGTAGGTTTATTTATGGGCTCGACTTCGACAATCAAGTGGACGGGACCGTCAGTGCTATTAGCCTATGCGGTAGTCGGAGTGGTCTTGTATGCAGTGATGCGCGCCTTGGGGGAAATGATTTATATTAGCCCTGGCACAGGTTCATTTGCCGATTATGCTACCCACTATATCCACCCGTTAGCTGGCTATTTGACCAAGTGGAGCAATATTTTTCAGTACGTGGTGGTTGGTATCAGTGAGGTAATCGCGGTTACCCAGTATCTGAATTATTGGTGGCCAAACTTGCCTGACTGGGTTTCCGGGCTGGTAGTTGTCGTAACCTTGACCTTGGCTAACCTAGCTTCTGCTAAGGCCTACGGGACCTTGGAATTTTACTTTGCGATGATTAAGGTAGTTACAATTGTCTTCATGATTATCCTGGGCCTATTGGTTATCTTCTTAGGGTTAGGAAATGGCTGGCATCCAGTCGGGTTGGCTAACCTATGGCAACATGGTGGCTTCTTTACCGGTGGCTTTAAGGGCTTTATGTTCTCCTTGTCAATCATTGTTGGTTCTTATCAAGGAATTGAGTTATTAGGGATTACAGCCGGCGAGGCGCAAAATCCTAAGCATGCCATCGTGGCTTCAGTTAAATCGATTGTCTGGCGGATTTTAATCTTTTATATTGGGGCAATTTTTGTAATCGTAACTATCTATCCGTGGAACCAGCTAGCCGCGGTGGGGTCACCGTTTGTAGAAACTTTCACTAAAGTCGGGATTGCCGGAGCGGCCGGGATTATCAACTTTGTAGTACTAACAGCGGCTATGTCAGGGGCCAACTCAGGGATTTATAGTTCCAGCCGAATGCTTTATAAGCTAGCGCTCGATAAGGAGGCACCGGGAGTATTTGCTAAATTATCTAAGCATATCGTTCCTAACGTAGCGATTTTAACTATTTCTGGCGGGATTTTGATTGGCTTTGTCCTCAACATTGTATTGTCGTTACTAAGCAAGTCATCTGAAAACCTCTTTGTGATTGTTTATAGTTCCAGCGTGTTACCAGGGTTAGTGCCGTGGTTTGTAATTTTACTGTCTGAATTACGGTTTAGACGCCAAAATCAGGCTAGTCTAGTGGATCATCCTTTCAAGATGCCACTTTATCCCTGCTCTAACTACTTAGCGATTATTTTCTTATTGGTAATCGTACTCTTTATGTTTATTAACCCAGATACCCGGGTGTCTGTTTCCGTCGGGGCGGTCTTTTTATTAGGCTTATCATTGCTTTACTATGTTAAGCATGGCCGGCAAAAATAACTAAGTTTGAATGAACCTCTTGCATTTTGAGCGGAGGTTCATTTTTTGCTTAAGTTTCTTCATGGTATAATTTAGGTGACTTAATTTAAAAGTGAGGTTTTTGCAAATGGAAAAAGCAGCTCAAATTCAAATGTTAACGGACTTTTCAAATGCTAATGCCGTTCCTGGGTTTGAACATGAATTTGTTAAGATGTTTGTTGACCGCATCAAACCCTATGCCGATATCGAAATTGACGGCATGCTTAACGTCTATGCCAGCAAGAAGGAAAATCAAGGTAAGCGGCCGGTAATCCAGTTAGATGCCCACTCGGATGCGGTCGGGTTTATGACCCAAGCCGTACGTCCTAACGGCTTATTGAAATTTGTCCCCCTAGGTGGTTGGGTAAAGTATAATATTCCTGGGACCAAGGTTAAGGTTAGAAATAAAGAGGGCGTCTATATTCCGGGGGTAGTGGCCACTAAGCCACCGCATTTTATGGCGGCCGGAGAGGGGGATAAGGTTCCAGAGATTGCGGAAATGCAAATCGATGTCGGTTCGTCGTCGCGTAAAGAAACGCTGGAAGTCTTCAAGATTGATACTGGCTGTCCGATCTTTGTGGATGTCGACTGCCAATACAACGAACAAACCGAAGTCTTTTTTGGTAAGGACTTCGATGATCGCTTTGGGGCAGCCGTCATGGTTAATTTATTGGCGGAACTTCAAGGTAAGCAAACCAACCTAGATGTAGTTTGTGCACTTTCATCCCAAGAAGAAGTCGGGTTAAGAGGAGCTTACGTAACCGCTCGAAAGATTAAGCCGGACGTAGCCATTGTGCTAGAATCATGCCCAGCCGACGATACCTTTGAGCCAGACTGGCTATCACAAACGGGAATGAAACGGGGGCCAATGTTAAGGGACATGGATAAAACCTTTATCCCTAACCCGGTTTTACAACAGTATGTGTGTGAGCTAGCGGACCAAAGAAAAATCCCTTATACCCGGTCTGTAAGAACTGGGGGCGGTCAAGATGGAGCGGCCATTTATTACGAAAATGGAGCACCTACGATTGTGATCGGGATTCCAGTTCGCTATGAACACTCACCATATTGTTTTGCTTCTTATCAGGATTATCGAGCTTCATTGGCCTTAGCCTTAGCAATCGTTGAGGATTTGACGGTTGAGAAGTTAGCCAGTTTTAAACAACCGCGGTTGTAAAATTTCCTAAAAAAGACATATATTTTTAATAATTTTTGGCTAAAATAAGCTAGATAGAGAAGAGAGGGGACATTTATGAAATTATTAATGGTGGAAGATAATAAGTCTGTTTCTGAAATGATGTCGATGTTTTTTAAAAAGGAACAATGGGATGTTGAGTACGCCTATGATGGCGAAGAAGCAGTCGAAAAGTTTAAGCAGGATCCAGATAGTTGGGACATGATTACGCTTGACCTAAACTTACCTAAAAAAGACGGGATGCAAGTGAACGCTGAAATTCGGGCAATTTCCAAAACGGTTCCGATTATTATTTTGACTGCCCGTGATTCGGAAAGTGACCAAGTTTTAGGCTTGGAAATGGGGGCTGATGATTATGTAGTCAAACCCTTCTCACCGATTACCTTAATTGCGCGGATTAAGGCTTTACACCGGCGGGCTGAAATTCCTAGTGTCAAAGTGGCTAACGTTCTTAATGACACCGAGGTTTATGACGTGGTCACAGATCACTTTAAGCTTAATACGAAGACGCGTGAAGCCTTCTTGTTTGATAAACAGATTAATGATTTAACGCCCAAAGAATTTGATTTATTAAAGACCTTAGCCCAAAAACCAAGACAGGTCTTCTCCCGCGAACAGCTATTACAATTGGTCTGGGATTATGAGTACTATGGGGATGAACGGACCGTTGATGCTCACATTAAGAAATTACGGCAGAAGTTAGAAAAGGTTGGTCCACAGGTAATCCAAACCGTCTGGGGGGTCGGTTATAAATTCGATGATTCTGAGGTAAAACTTAAATGAAATTAATCTATCAACAAATGTTGGCCTTCTTTGTGGTCATTATTACTTTGTTGGTAATTTTAGGGGCCTCATTTTTCCATTTAATGAGAGAAAATGTCTACCAATCTACTTGGCAACAAATGGAGACCTACGCTTATAGCTTGAAGAGTACTTCTTTGAAGTTAGTCGATACTTCTAAGGGTGAACAAATCGCCCTAAATGTCAGCAACTTGGAAATTAGTGAATTACTCCTTCAAAACCAAAAGGTTCACTTCACAATCTACACCGGACGTGATAAGGTCCTGTACCCTTTGGACGGGTTTCAGTCAGTGATTTCTAAAACTGATTGGCAAAAACTGCAGGCGGGGCAAATTTTGCGGCGCCGCAAGGATATTGGGGATCGAAAAAAGGTTAACCAAAAACAGTTGAGCACGGCCCAAAAGAAACTGAGTTCCGCCCAAAAACAGCTCCCTAATTGGGGTAAGCAAGTTATCACAACCGATGTCTTCGTACCCTGTTTTAACTCGCAAGGTAAGTTAGTCGCAGTTATTTCAGTCGGGGCAATGGTTTCTAATATCGAATCAAGTATTAAGGAAATCCAAAAGAGCTTGATTTATGCCCTGCTAGTTTCGGCGCTTCTAGGGATTTTAATTAGTTATATCCTGGCTCACTATAGTACCAAACGGATTAGCCGCTTACGTAAGGCCAGTCACCAGATTGCCGGGGGTAATTTTGACGTTCAGATTGAAAATAACGGCCGTGATGAGCTTGATTATTTGGCCGCCGATTTCAATAAAATGGCTAGCTCATTAAAGGAGTCACAAGAAGAAATTAAGCGGCAAGAAGAACGACGGCGCCAGTTTATGGCTGACGCGGCCCATGAAATGCGGACTCCACTAACTACGATTAACGGCCTCCTAGAAGGATTAGCTTACGATGCCATCCCTGAAGAAAGCAAGGGCCAAAGTATCGAGTTGATGCGCAATGAAACCAAGCGCTTAATTAGGCTAGTTAACGAAAATTTAGATTATGAAAAGATTCGGAGTGGGGCGATTAGCCTATCGAAATCTAAATTTGATGCCGTTACCGTAATTCATAACCTGGTTGAACAGTTACAACAAAAGGCCCAGGAAAGTAATGATCGCTTTGAGTTGGCCTTGCCTAAGCAGTTAGAGGTCTATGCTGATTATGACCGCTTCGTGCAAATTTTATTTAACGTGATGCAAAATGCGGTCCAGTTTACCGATGATGGGGTGATTAATATTAGCGCTGAACGTGGCTTTAATGAAGTCATAATCCGGATTGCTGATACTGGAATTGGAATGAGCCAAGAGCAGTTGCGCAATATCTGGGAGCGTTATTACAAGGCTGACCCATCACGTAATAATACCAAGTATGGTGAATCAGGTCTGGGCTTAGCGATTGTTCACCAGCTAATGCAGTTACACCAAGGTAAAATCGAGGTAACTAGTCAAGAGGGAAAGGGAACGACCTTTAGCTTAACTTTCCCTAGCTCTAAGTAATTAGGCAATCAAAAAAGAAGGAATTCTAAGAGCAATTCTTAGGATTCCTTCTTTTTACTTATTGTGTAGTAGTCTGACTGCTAGCGGTGGAGATGCTAGCGTCGGTTGCTTCTTGATCAGTGGTCTTTAACTCGGGGGCATCAGAGTTATAAAGGGTGGCAGTAGTTTGGTTGCCCTTTTGGCTCCAAAGGCTGGTAGAGTTATTACCTAGGATTTGTTGGAGCTTTTCGAGTTGGCTTAACTGGTTTTTGTAGTTGTAATTTTGCGGATTTACCGGGGTAAAACCTGTTGGAATATAGAAGCGCAGTAGGTTTTTGTTATTGAGTGAATCAGACAAAGCTAACTCAGTGTGAACCTTTTGCTTATCGGCCTTGAGCTCCTGTTTAAGTTTATTGGTAGGGTGGGTGATTACGGTCCCACTCCCATTTTGATAAATGGTAGAGCCAACAACTGTGTACTTAGGGGTGACAAAAGTCCCGCTTCTAAAGGCTACAACCTGATCATGGCTTGGTGAGAATAAGTCGGTTCCAAATTGGACGTACTTCGAACTGTCAATTCCTAGGAGGTGGAGAAGGGTTGGCAGTACGTCAATTTCGCCCCCGTATTGCTCTTGAATTCCCCCGGTAGTGATACCAGGAATATGAATCATAAATGGTACGCGCTGCATCTGGGCATCGTCATAGTCGGACCAGGTGGTGGCAGACTTGCCTAGTAGTGGGGCCAGTTTTAGGTTACGGGAATCAGAAATGCCGTAGTGGTCCCCGTAGATAACGATGATGGAGTTATTGTAGAGGCCTGATTCCTTTAGGTAGTTAAAGAACTCGTTTACAGCTTGATCTAGATAATGGGCCGTTACAAAGTAATTATCAACCGTGCTATCCCCGGTGTTAGCTGCTTTGAAGCTAGTGTTTTTCTTGTCTAATTCAAACGGGAAGTGGTTTGAAACGGTAATGAACTTAGCATAGAAAGGTTGTTGTAATCTTTCTAAGTATTTAACCGAGTCGTGGAAGAGCAGCTTATCTTTGAGACCATACTCAGTGAGGTTATTAGAATTGGTATTGTAATAAGAGGCATCAAAGAAATATTGGTAGCCCATGTTCTTATAGGTATTGTCCCGATTCCAAAATGAACCCACATTACCATGGAAGACGGCGGAACTGTAGTTACCCTCTTGGTTTAAGATCGCTGGGGCTGCTTGGAAGGTGTTATCACTACCGAGGGTGGTAAATAAGGAGCCTTGTGGCAGCCCGTAGGTGCTAGTTTCAAGCATATTTTCGGCATCGGAAGTTTTACCCTGACCCACTTGGTTAAAGAAGTTGGCAAAACTATAAGTTTCGTTGCCGTTGTAGAGGCTGTTTAAGAAAGGAGTAACCTCTTTGCCATCCAACTTATAGTTGATTAAAAATTGCTGGAAACTTTCTAAGTGGATGACAATCACGTTTTTTCCCCGGGCAATGCCAAATAAGTCCGGATTAGGTTTGGCGTAATGTTCCTTAGTAAAAGTTAAAACCTTATTTAAATCGGCACTCTCTGCGTCGCTTCTAGCTTGGTTGGTCTTAACGGTTTTAAGACCATCGTAAACTGTGTAGGCGTCAAGGCCTAGGTACTTAACGAGGTAAACCCGGTCAAAGGTCCGTCCTAATAGCTGGGGCCGCGAAATCTCGGCCAAAGTCAAGTTGAAAAAAAACATTAGACAACCCAAGGAACTGATAGCCACGGCCGTCTTACGTGCTACGGGCTGAGGGTCGAGTTTGATTTTCTTGGTAATTAATGCCCCTAAAATCAGTATTAGGTCTAAAACTAAGATAATGTCAGCTGGCTCCAGTAAAGCTAGTGAACTAGTACTCAGCCCGTTTGAAACTGACGAGTAACCGAAAATAACATTAAAGGTCATAAAGTCAGTAAACTCGCGGTAATAAATCACATTAAAAATGATGAGGGCGCTGTTGGCAATGTAAATTAAAACCATGGTTAGGTATGAAAGTAAGGTTCGGTGTACATACAAAGCCAATCCGAATAACAGCATGGTGGTTGCAAGGGGGTTGATTAAAAGGACCAACCATTGGTAGGGAGTAGCTACCCCTAACTTAAAGTCCATACAGTAAACAATGATGGTTTTTAACCAAAAAAGTCCGACTAGGAAGGTAAAAAAGCCCTTGCGCGTATTTAGAAATTCACTAATTTTTTTTAAACGCACGGTTATAAACCGTCCTTTCCAAAAGAATGTCACCTAATTTTAAACCAAAAAAGAATTTTAAGTCAATTAAGCTTGGGGGACTTACTGAAGTCTTAAAAATTAGCGATGAAAACAAATGATAAATTTTCATTTTGCGGGTCGATTTAAATAAATGTGAATTAGTCACAAGAAATGACAGTTGGTAAACTAGGGCTATTTAAAACGCTTGTGAAGAAAGTACTTGAAAATACTTTCTTGTGCGTCGTTAAAGCATTAAAGCGGTAAATTTAAGACTTGAAATTAGGTGGCAGAAACTGATAAAATATTTTTTTGTTATGACAAGAGAGAATGCATAAGAAGAGAAAAGAGAGGAACTTAATATGTTAATTGCGCTAATTCCAGCTTTAGCCTGGGGAAGTGTTGGCTTAATTTCCGGTAAATTAGGTGGAAATGCCAACCAACAAACACTTGGAATGACTTGGGGGGCTTTGGTCTTCTCAATTTTAATGACGCTATTTTCCTGGCAACACTTTATTAGTAGTAATAGTTTAAAACTATGGTTGGTCGGAATTGTTTCAGGTTTATTTTGGAGTTTAGGTCAAAACCAACAATTCCACGCGATGAAGGCGGTCGGAATTTCCAAGGCTGTACCAATTTCAACGGGGGCCCAGTTAGTGTCTAACGCCTTGGCCGGGGCTTTGTTGTTCCATGAATGGACAACCGGTCGGCAACTATCACTAGGGACAATCGCCTTAGTGGTATTGGTATTAGGGGCAACGTTAACAGCCTTAAAGGATAAGAGTGTTGCAACTGATAACACCGTTAAAGAAAATTGGGCTTTAGGTAGCCGGGCGTTAGTCCTATCTACCCTTGGTTATTTAGGTTATACAGTAGTAGTAACTTGGGCAAGTGTTGATACCCAGGCAATGGTGTTACCACAGGCTTTAGGGATGGTTGCTGGTGCTTCGGTCTTTGCTTTAGGTAAAGATGCCTTCGAAGTGGCTACCTTCAAAAATATTATTACCGGTTTAGTTTGGGGAACAGGGAACTTCTTCATGTTCATGGCGACTGCGGCCGTCGGGTTAGCAATTAGTTTTTCCTTCTCCCAAATGGGAATCGTCATTTCCACCTTCGGTTCAATTCTCCTATTAGGTGAACATAAGACGAAAAAAGAATGGCTATACGTATGTCTAGGCTCAATTCTAGTAATTGTCGGTGGGATTATCTTAGGACAATTGAAATAAAGTTGAGAACTCCGCTCAAGTGTAGCGGGGTTCTTTTTTCTTAATTGTTAAGTGTTTTTAAGGAAAAATAATAATTTATCGTCAATTTGTGCTTTAAAAATTGTGGGTATAATTGTATAATTACTTCTGTAGATAACATTTACTAAGGAGAGATCTAAATGGCTCATATTTCATTTGATAGCTCAAATTTAACTAAGTTTGTTAACCCTAACGAACTTGGTGAAATGCAAGCTTTAGTTACAGCAGTTGATAAAGAATTACGTGAAGGTACTGGTGCAGGTAACGACTTCCGTGGTTTCTTAAACTTACCAGTTGACTACGATAAGGAAGAATTTGCACGGATTAAAGAAGCTGCTAAGAAGATTCAATCAGACTCAGATGTTTTGGTTGTAATCGGTATCGGTGGCTCATACTTAGGTGCCCGGGCAGCAATTGAATTCTTACACCACTCATTTTATAACTACTTACCAGCTGAAAAGCGGAATGCACCACAAATTTTCTTTGCTGGTAACTCAATTTCATCATCATATGTTCATGACTTATTAGACTTAATCGGGGACCGTGACTTCTCAGTTAACGTAATCTCCAAGTCTGGCACAACTACTGAACCTTCAATCGCTTTCCGTGTATTTAAGGAAAAATTGGTTGAAAAGTATGGTCAAGAAGGTGCACGCGAACGGATCTATGCTACAACAGACCGGGCACGTGGAGCTTTGAAGACCGAAGCTGACGCAGAAGGTTACCAAACATTTGTCATTCCTGATGATGTTGGTGGTCGTTTCTCTGTATTAACGCCAGTTGGGTTATTACCAATTGCTGTTTCAGGCGCAGATATTGATAAATTAATGGCTGGGGCAGCCCAAGCTCGTGAAGACTACGCTGATGCTGACTTAGAAAAGAACGAAGCATACCAATACGCAGCTTTACGTAACATCTTATACCGCAAGGGTTACACTACTGAAATCCTTGAAAACTACGAACCATCCTTACAATACTTCTCAGAATGGTGGAAGCAATTGATGGGTGAATCAGAAGGTAAGGATCAAAAAGGTATCTACCCTTCATCAGCTAACTTCTCAACAGACTTACACTCATTAGGTCAATACATCCAAGAAGGACGTCGGAACTTAATGGAAACTGTTGTTAAAGTTGGTAAGCCAAACCATGACGTGGCTATTCCTAAGGAAGAAGAAAACTTGGATGGTTTAGGTTACTTAGAAGGTAAGTCAATGGACTTCGTTAATACTAAGGCCTTCCAAGGGGTTGTTTTAGCTCACACTGACGGTGATGTTCCTAACATGATCGTTAATATTCCTGACCAAACAGCTTTCACTTTAGGTTACACAATCTACTTCTTTGAAATTGCTGTTGCTATTTCAGGTTACTTAAATGGCATCAACCCATTCAACCAACCAGGGGTTGAAGCTTACAAGAAGAACATGTTTGCTTTACTTGGTCGTCCAGGTTATGAAGAATTAACTGCAGAATTGACTAAGCGTTTAGAAAAATAAGCTGCTTTTAAAGCTCAAGCTAAAGGTCCTCAGGCTTTTGGCTTGAGCTTTTTTTAGTTGACTTGGTAAAGAAAAGACTTGAAATTACTAGGCTTTTAGCGATTAGCTTGGTACAATAGAGATTAATAAAGGATTATAGAGGTGACGAGAATGGCACAAATTTCTTATGGCATTTTAGGTGC
>SAMEA104315421__coassemble_709_pt1 | contig 33052 bp, 31 predicted proteins | sample SAMEA104315421__metabat2_low_PE_055 | metagenome-assembled genome bin SAMEA104315421 (sample SAMEA104315421) | gut metagenome | biome: Monkey gut; feature: monkey-associated habitat; material: faeces | place: China | collected 2013
CCGATATAGATTTTAACGAACGCACGCTAAGTATTACTAAGACTGTATCGCGTGACTCACGTAAGAACTTAGCTTTTATCGCAAAACCAAAGACTGAAAAATCAACCCGCACTATCTTTATAGATGATGAAACGTTACAAGCTCTTAAAACATGGAAAACAACTCAAGCTAAAATCCTATTAGCTAGAGGGATTAACGCTCTTTCAGACTCACAACTAATTTTCCCTACACAAGATAACCGGATAGCAGCAACACCTGTTGCTAACAAACGACTTAGTACGTTCTATAATCAGAACCCAGACTTGCGCCGAATTTCGGTACACGGATTTAGGCACACTCACGCCACCTTGCTTCTTGAAGCAGGGCTAAACATAAAGGATGTGCAAGAAAGATTAGGGCATAAAAATGTTCAGATAACTTTAGATACTTACTCGCACGTTACCCAACAGAAAAAGCAGAAAACGGCGGAAAAATTTGCTGATTATTTAGAAAATTAGGTCAAAAGTTAGGTCAAAAATATTTGAATGTTTTTAACCCCCTTTAAATAAAGGTTTTTTTAAATTGGTTTACTATCTTCTAAATAAGTTATTGCCTCTGAAAAACTCGCTACCGGTACGATTTTCATTTTAGTTTTAATTTGCTTGGCTGTCTTTTTAGCCAGTTGATAGTTACTGATAGCCCCTGGCTCTGATTGAGCAGGCACAAAGAAAATATCAGCCTTAGCCTTGGCGCTAGCGATAACTTTTTTATCAACCCCACCAATGGGACCGACCTTACCATCCGCACTAATCGTTCCCGTACCCGCAACGTTACGCCCCCTTAGTAGCTGCTTAGCAGTCAACTGATTATAGAGTTCCAGGCTAAACATCAACCCAGCGGATGGTCCACCAATATCGTCTACATTAGTCTTGAAACTTACTGGCGTTTGAATCCGGCTTTTATCGGCTAAACTGATACCTAAGCCCGTTTTATTACTTCCAACCAATTTAACAATTCTACCCCAACTTACTTTTGGCGTCTGATTACGTAAATAAGAAACTTGCACCCGACTGCCGTACTTCAGCCTTTGGACCGCCTTTACAAATTCCCCGCTTGACTGGTAAGTCTTACCGTTAATTGCAGTAATCACATCCCCAACTTGTAATTTACCTTTAAAAGTAGAGTTTTTTAGAAGCGACATTACGTAAATGCCTTGATACTTACGTTTAACCTGATAGTGGGCTGCTTTTAAGGCCACATACTCTGCTTCGTTAAGCGCATCTTGCATATAGTAGGTTTGAATTTTATTATAGTCACTATTATTATTTTCGCCGGTAATTTCCTTAGCCGGAATTCGGCTAGCAAACCGGTTAGTATAAGACCAAAGGTAAGTAGCCGGACTTGCCCGGTATAAAGAAACATAAACTAGGCGCAATTCACCCGCCTTCTTTTTAGGACTAGGTCTTGTTACCGTAAGGTAGTCGCTAACGGGGACAGCCTTACCTGGAAGCTCAATGTAGTAAGGGAGAGGCAAAAACAATATTAGTAATAACCCCACTAAAAGTAGGATTAGATACCTTACTTTTTTAGTCATCACTTTCCATCTTCTTTTTTAGCGCTAGTCCCACTTCAGCCGGAACAAACTTGGCTAAGTCCCCGTGAAATCTTGCTACTTCTTTAATTAAACTTGAAGACAAGAGGGTGTATTCTGGTCGTGCAAACAGCAGGATTGTTTCCAAATCAGGGGCTAGCTGTTTGTTCATTGCGGCAATTCCTTGTTCGTATTCAAAATCTTGTACATTCCTAACCCCGCGCACAATCGCCTTGGCCCCTAGTTTACGTGCCACATTAACCGTTAAGTCCGAAGGGATTGCAACCGCCGAAACGTTTGGCAAACCCTTAATGGCACTATTTACTAAGGTCATTTTTTCTTGGGGACTGAATAAAGGTTGTTTGGCCGTATTCGTCGCAATTGCCACGATTACCTCTTCAAACAAGCCACTAGCACGCTTAATTAAATCAAGGTGGCCATTAGTTAAGGGGTCAAAACTTCCCGGAAAAACTGCTTTCATTAGATTTCCCCCTGATAAACATAAAAAGTTAGCTCCGTAATCCCATAATCGACTTGCTTGTAGCAACTAAATCCCGCTAAACTCGTCGGTAAGTTCGCATTTTGGTCGGTTTCACAAACAATTAAAGCATTAGGGGCTAGTAACTCTAATTGAACTAACTCCGCTATCATCTTTAGAATTTCTTGTTGCTTGTAAGGCGGATCTAAAAAGACGTAATTAAACTGTTCTTTCTTCTGCGCTAATTGGTAAATTACCTTCTTAGCATCCCCTTTAATAACGGTAAATGCGGCTTCATTTTTAGTAACCGCAATATTTTCCTTAATCGTTTTAATCGCCTGGTATTGTCTATCAATTAAAACAGCTTGGTCAACACCGCGAGAAACGGCCTCAATACTTAAGCCACCGCTACCAGCAAAGAGGTCAAGCGCCCTCCCACCATCAAAGTAAGGACCGATAATATTAAACATTGACTCCTTAATCTTATCCGTTGTTGGTCGGGTTTTCATACCAGGAACAGCTTTCAGACGCCGCCCCCCAAATTCACCTGCAATAATTCTCATCTTAATCTCACTCTTTATCTCTAAATTTTTCTTGATCTTCTTCGGTTAATTTAAATTTCCCCAACGAGTTATCAAAATTAGTTGGGAGCTCAGGCCGCTTAGATACTAGCACTTCCTTAACATACCTAAGTTGCTTAAGCTTAGCCACCGTTTCTTCAACTTGACTACGGTCTAAGTAAAGTAAGACGTACTTCATTTTGCGAGAAACGTATTGAATACTACCATACTTTCTTAACTGCTTACTTTGCTTTAAATGATATAAATAAACAAAGACTCCCTGTCGTTTTCTTACCTCAAACGCCACTTTAGCCAGCTACCTTTCTTCCTAAATTATCTTAGTTAGCTTTAAGCCAACCATTACCTGCGCAAAGATTACGCTCGAACTTTCTTGTTAATTATAACAAAAAAAGCATTGAGCTAGCTAGCAAATAACTAGTTCAATACTTTTTAGCCACGGTCATTTTCTATTTTGATTTAACCGGGGTTAGTTCTAGCAATAAGTCTTGGCTCTCTAAGACATCGCCATCCTTGACATAGATATGGGTTACCTTTCCGTCAAACGGCGCCTTAATAGTTGTTTCCATCTTCATTGCTTCGGTAACTACTAATGGCGTGCCCTTCTTAACAACCTGACCTTTTTCAACTAACATTTCCAAAACAGATCCACTTAAAGTTGCCCCAACGTGGTTTGGATTGGTTGGTTCTGCCTTAGGAATACTCTTGACCTTAGCTTCCTTACTCTTATCGTGAATCATGATTTGAATTGTTTGACCATTCAACGAGTAGAAGATACTCCGATTACCGGCATCATCAGCGGTTGAAACAGAATCAAGTCGAACGATGATGGAACGTCCAGGAGCAAAGTCAATGTGAACCGTTTCTCCAGGACGCATCCCTTGGTAGAAGGTCGTCGTATCTAAAGCGTACATAGAACCAAAGCGTTCAACGTTGGCTTCGTACCCCAAGAAGACTTCTGGATATAAAATGTAAGACAAAACTTCTTCTGGCGTAGGGTCATGCTTAATCTTCTCTGCTAATTCACTCTTTACGCGGTCAAAGTCAACTGGGGCTGCTAAGCTCCCTGGACGAACCGTAATTGGTTTGCGGTCTTTAAGCACTAATTTTTGAAGCTTTTCAGGGAAACCACCAACAGGTTGGCCAATGTCACCGGCAAAGAAGTCAACTACAGACTCTGGGAAGTCTAGGGTTTTACCTAGCTTGAAGATATTTTCTGAGTTCAGGTTATTTTGAATCATAAAGATTGCAAAATCACCCACGACTTTAGAACTAGGTGTCACCTTGATAATGTCACCTAAAAGTTCATTAACTTCACGATAAGTTTTCTTGACTAATTCAAAGTCCTCAATGCCCAATGCCTTAGCTTGTTGTTGTAAGTTGGAGTATTGGCCCCCAGGCATTTCTGTTTGATAGATATCCGTTTGTGGGGAAGTCGTTCCATTCATAAAGTCTTGGTAGAATGGCTTAATCCCACCCCAGTAACGGTTTACCTTTTCAACGTTAGTCATATTCATGTCTGGTTGGCGCTTGTTTCCTTCGAGGGCATAGTAGAAACTAGACATACTTGGTTGACTAGTCGTTCCTGACAGCGAACTAGCAGCCACATCGACTACGTCCACTCCTGCACGGGTTGCTTCTACTAAAGTTGCTACCCCGTTACCAGTCGTATCGTGCGTATGCAAATGAATTGGTACATCTAAATCAGCTTTCAAGGCACTTACCAATTCATAAGCGGCTTTTGGCTTCAGCAGCCCAGCCATATCCTTAATACCGATGATTTGTGACCCGGCTCCCACTAAATCATGAGCTAAGGAGCGGTAGTAATCTAAGCTATACTTACGTTCAGCTGGATTTAAAATGTCACCAGTGTAGCACATCGTTCCTTCGGCAATCTTACCAGCATCGCGAACAAACTCAATTGGTTTTTCCATTTGCACAACCCAGTTCAAGCTATCGAAGACCCTAAAGACATCTACCCCATTTTGGGCAGAGCGGCTAATAAATTCCTTCAACACATTATCTGGATAATTCTTATAACCAACCGCATTTGAACCACGAAGTAACATCTGCAAGAGCGTATGTGGCATCTGCTTTCTCATGATCTTTAAACGTTCCCATGGATCTTCGTTTAAGAAGCGGTAAGCCACATCAAAGGTTGCCCCACCCCAAACTTCAGCGGAGAACACATTTGGAAAGGCCTTTTCGTAGTTTTCAATTACAGGCAACATATCTTTAGTCCGCATCCGGGTAGCAAATAAACTTTGGTGAGCATCACGCATAGTTGTATCCGTAATTAAAACCTTTTCTTGTTGCTTGACCCAATTCATAGCTGCTTCAACCCCGTTACGGTCAAAGACTGACTTGGCATTTTCCTTAGCTGGTATTTCTTCAAAGTCGGTTTCCAGCTTAATATTAGGAACAAAGACTTTCTTATGGTGAGTTGTCCCTGGGAAACCGTTAACCGTTACATCAGAGATATACTTCAATAAGTGGTTAGTGGTGCTTGGCTTTCTTTCAAAGTGGAACAATTCAGGAGTATGGTCAACAAAAGTGGTGTGGGCTTGTCCCTTTTGGAAGGTTGGGTGGTTTAAGACTTTTTGCATGAACTCAATGTTAGTCTTAACTCCCCGAATTTGAAATTCAGTTAAGACCCGGTCCATCTTAGCAACTGCTTCTGGGAAATTCCGAGCCTGAACACAAGCTTTTACCAATAAGGAGTCAAAGTATGGAGTGATAACCGCCCCTGTGTAGGCATTACCACCATCCAACCGTACCCCAAACCCACCTGGTGACCGATAAGTTTCAATCTTACCAGTATCAGGCATGAAATTATTCTCAGGGTCTTCGGTTGTAATCCGACATTGGATTGCAACCCCACGATAAGACATATCCTCTTGTTTTGGTAAATGTAAATCTTTAAACAAGTCCTTGCCATCCGCAATCTGAATTTGCGCTTGGACAATATCAATTTCCGTAATCATTTCGGTGGTTGTGTGTTCAACTTGGATACGGGGGTTAACTTCGATGAAATAAAAATCATCGTCCGTCACTAAGAATTCAACCGTCCCTGCGTTTTGATAGTTAACACTCTTAGCTAGGCGAACCGCTGCTTGGCAGATTTCTTGCCGCCGTTCTTCGGATAAGGAAATACTTGGTGCAAATTCAATCACTTTTTGATTCCGTCTTTGCACTGAGCAATCACGTTCAAATAGGTGCAAAACATTACCATGTTTATCTCCTAAGATTTGAACTTCAATATGCTTAGGATTCAATAGGTACTTCTCGACATACAGTTCATCGTCACCAAATGACTGCATTGCTTCACTTCTAGCACGGTTATATGCTTCTTCTAACTCTTCGTCGTCGCGGACAATCCGCATCCCGCGACCACCACCACCTAGGGCAGCTTTAACCATAATTGGGTAACCATACTTGTTAGCAAATTCCCTAACCTCAACAATCGACTTAACCGGCGCATTGCTTCCTGGAATTGTCTTTAAGCCCGCTTTATGAGCTACTTCCTTAGCCTCAATTTTATCCCCAAAAATGGCTAATTGGCGTACTGATGGCCCGATAAATGTTATCCCGGCAGCAGCACATTTTTCTGCAAACTCTTCATTTTCAGACAAGAAACCATAACCCGGATGAATGGCATCTGCGCCCGTCATCTTGGCTACCCTAATAATGTCATCCATATCCAAATATGCCTCAATTGGCTTTTTACCTTGACCAATCAAGTATGCTTCATCAGCCTTAAAGCGATGAATTCCATACTCATCTTCCTTAGCATAAACAGCTACGGTCTTTAAATTCAATTCATGACAAGCCCGGATAATTCTAACAGCAATTTCGCCACGGTTAGCGACTAAGATTTTTTTCATTATTTAACACCACTTTCCGTCAAACCACTTAGCACACAACTACTTTCGTTTACCCCTTCTTGGCTTTAATAAGGGGTCAAACTCCATATTTCTCCTTTGACTAACTGAAATATTCACCACCATTCCTAATGCAACTGACAATACTAGCATTGAAGAACCACCATAAGAAACAAAGGGTAAGGTCACCCCTGTAATCGGTAGCAAACCACATGCAGCCCCGACATTTAGGGAAGTTTCAACAAACATAAAGGTTCCAATCCCATAACAAAAAAGCGAGTTATAGGTGTTAGTTGAACGAATCCCGACTAAAAATATCCTCAGTGTAAGCCATAATAAGAGGCCCAATACAACCAAGACTCCGATAAAACCTAACTCTTCAGCAATTATCGATAAAATAAAGTCGGTATACGGTTCAGGGAGGTAACCCCGTTTTTGAATACTATTTCCCAAACCACGTCCAAGCAAGCCCCCATTACTTAAAGCGTAATAAGAATTGACGAGCTGTTTCCCACTGGAAGTTGCCACTTTAAAAGGATCAAAGTAAGCAATAAAACGTTGATAAACATAACCATGACCCAAAAACTTAAACGGGTTCCACCATCTCAATGAGTTAATTATTCCATAAAAGAGTACTAAACTCCCCACTAAGGCCATTACTTTTTGGGATGACGACCAATCATTAGCGGCCAAGATTATCACAAAGATAATCGCACTGTTGATTACCAAGCCCCCTAAATCGGGAGTTATAAAAATCAATACGAGTAAGGGTAAAATACCCACTATTAACCAACCATTCGATTTGATAGGATGGTAATGCATTCCCCTAAGTTTTCCTTGTTCCTGCTTAGCAAAATAGCGGGCTAGCCAAATTGCCATAAGTAATTTGCAAACCTCAGCAGGTTGAATACTAAACAAGCCGAGATTAATCCAACCTTTAGCCCCATTAATAGCCTTATTAAAAACCACAGCCACCACTAGCCCTAAGAACACTATCACATAAAAAGCAGCAATATTAATCTTTCTTACCCATATGCGTTGGTTCATGTGGCTAGCCACAAAGAAGAAAATCAACCCAATAAATAAAAAAATAATTTGTCTGACCAAATAATAATTACTTTTGAGGCCACTGTAGGCCTGGTTGATAGAACTCGCCGAGTAAACCATAATGATTCCAATAACGCTTAAGACTATGTAAGGAATAAATAAATATAAATCAAAGTATTTCAGTTTATTTTTTAAATTATTCATACTAACTATTACTAACCGGCTAATCCAAAAAATTAACCGAATAATTCCTCCCTCCATTAGCAAAATTATACCATAAAGACGAAGAGTACCGTTGTGCTAGTAGAAACTAATTTAAAAATAATTATCCTTATGTTCCTATTATAATTTGCTATGAGAGCAACTTGCAAGCGAATTACTGCGGAAAAAGAAAAAGATATGCCTAGTAGTCAATATAACCATCTAAGCATATCTTTTCTTAATTATTATTTAGTTGCCTTCTTAGCTGCCTTAGCCGCTTTTTCACGGGCATTTGTTTCCAAAATCCGTTTCCGTAAGCGAATTGATTCTGGGGTGATTTCCAACAATTCATCTTCATTCAAGAATTCAAGTGATTCTTCCAAAGTCAAGTGAGTTGGTTTCTTGATAGTTGCAGTTTGGTCCTTGTTAGAAGAACGAACGTTAGTCATGTTCTTACCCTTGGTAATGTTAACGGAGATATCACGTTCACGTGAAGATTGACCAACAATCATCCCTTCATAAACTTCCATCCCTGGGTCAACAAAGATAGTTCCACGGCCTTCAACCCCCATAATAGCGTAGGTTGTAGCCTTACCTTGGTTAATAGAAACTAACGCACCATTTCTTCTACCTGGTTCCCAGTTTCTGATAACTGGCTTATATTCAGCAAAGGTATGGTTCAAAATCCCATAACCACGAGTCATTGATAAGAATTGTGAATCATAACCGATTAATCCCCGCGTTGGTGTTGAGAAAGTCAAGCGAGTTTGGCCGTTATTACCTGTTTCCATGTTCAACATTTCACCTTTACGTTGAGCCATTGAATCGATTACGGAACCAGAGTATTCATCAGGTGTATCAATAATAACACTTTCAAATGGTTCACATAAAGTCCCATCAATCTCACGGTAGATAACCTTAGGACGTGATACAGCCAATTCAAAGCCTTCACGACGTAATGTTTCAATTAAGATTGACAAGTGTAATTCCCCACGTCCTGAAACAATCCATGCATCCGGAGAATCAGTATCTTCAACCCGTAAAGAAACATCTGTGTGTAATTGCACCTTCAAGCGGTCTTCTAATTTCCGCGCAGTAACGTGGTCACCTTCGCGGCCGACAAATGGGGAATCATTAGTCATGAAAGTCATTTGCAAGGTTGGTGCATCAATCCGTAAAACTGGTAAAGCTTCCGGATGATCAACTGGGCAGACTGTTTCACCAACAAAGATATCGTCCATCCCTGAAACAGCGATTAAGTCCCCAGCCTTGGCTTCTTGAATTTCTAAGCGTTTCAAGCCAAAGAACCCGAACAACTTAGTAACCCGGAAGTTTTGTTGGCTACCGTCTAACTTCATAACCGTAACTTGGTCACCAACTTTAATCTTACCGCGGAAAACACGACCAATCCCAACCCGACCAACGAATTCGTTATAGTCTAACATTGCCACTTGGAATTGAAGTGGTTCGTCTGAGTTGTCAACTGGGGCTGGAATAGTATCTAAAATGGTATTGAAGATTGGGTCCATTGTGTGTTCTTGCTTAGCAGGATCGGAATCAAACGAGGAAGTCCCGTTCATAGCTGAAGCGTAAACAACAGGGAATTCTAATTGTTCTTCGTCCGCACCTAATTCGATGAATAAGTCCAAGACTTCATCCACAACTTCTTCTGGGCGAGCGCCAGGACGGTCAACCTTGTTGATAATAACGATTGGTGTTAAATGTTGATCCAAGGCTTTCTTTAACACAAACCGGGTTTGAGGCATTGTCCCTTCAAAAGCATCAACAATCAACAACACCCCGTCAACCATTTTCATGATTCGTTCAACTTCACCACCGAAGTCAGCGTGTCCTGGGGTATCTAAAATGTTAATTTGCTTATCTTTGTATCTAACAGCGGTATTCTTAGAAAGAATTGTGATTCCACGTTCCTTTTCAATATCGTTTGAATCTAAGGCACGGTCACCAATTTCAGTATGTTCATCTAATGTATCCGATTGCTTGAGCAATTCGTTAACCAAAGTTGTTTTTCCGTGGTCAACGTGAGCAATAATAGCAACGTTACGAATATCATCACGTGTTTTCAATGTTTTTTCTTCCCTTCAAAATCGATCTGCTACAAACACAGACACGCACTTTCATTTTTCAAAAGTTATGAAAATCAAAAAATTATTTTCAATAGTTAGGATAAAAATAGCTGGAAATCTAATACTTCCAACTAACCATTACCTACCGATTGACAAGCTCAATTATCTGGGTATGTGCTGACTTTGTAGCTACTAATACAACACTAGATGATACCACATCTACTTTCTCATCGTCAATCGTTTTCACAGATAATCCTAAAGTTTCTCCTAAAATCTTACCGGGCAAAAAATCCCAAGGCCGGAGGTAAGATAGATATGCACAGTGCTTACCTAAGATGAGGTTAATAAACTCGATGCCTGCACTACCCACCATCCGACAACCGGAGCTTGCCTTAATCACTTCCACAACGTTACGGTAATTAGCCATCACCATCGGACAACTGATAGCTACTAAACCATCTTTTAAGGCGTGTTGTTTAGGTGCCGGTAGCTGCGTTTGATTACAATAGACCGCTCCCAGTGCTGGTCCTCCCCACACCAGTCGATCTTTCATAACGTCGTAAATGTATGCCATATATGGCTTGCCCTGCTTATAAATCGCAATCATGCTGGCAAAATTTTCCTTTTCCTTAACAAAATTCATGGTTCCATCAATTGGATCAATCACCCAAAATAAGCCATCAAAACTTAGCAACCCTTCTTCTTTGCAAGATTCTTCCCCTAAAATCCTAGAGTGCTTAAACTTTTGCTTGATCTGGCTAATATAAAATTGTTCGACTTGCTTATCTAAATTGGTCACTAAGTCATTAGGGCCGGACTTAGTACTTACCTGCAAATCTGAATCCATCTTTGTCAAAATTAATTCGCGTGCCTGCTTGAGCCAACTTTTTACCTCGTTATCAATTGCTTGCCACGACACATAGATTCCTTCTTTCTCAATTAATTTTCACCATTTTCTTTGTACCCTGTCTAGCGGCTTGAATGGTCCGGTAAATACTATAACCACTCGCCACTTCAAATTGCTTATCAATTTGTTTTTGCACCATCTTGGCTGGCACAATTTTTAAATAATCTTGGTATGTTTTAAGGAGCTTTACTCGCTCGACTCCGACTGTATTTGCCTGTTCAATTTGCAAATAAAACTCACTAACCTTAATAATTTCGGCTGTTGTCCACTCCGCTAATAATGGATACTCAACGTTATTTCTCATTGCTGTCAATCCTCATGCTTAATTTTTACCTAAATTATACCATATCCACTAAAACAGTGATTATCAAGCTAGATTTAACCTATTCTCCATAAAATATGCTATGATTATCTTGAAACTATTATTGGAGGTTGATTTACTTTGATTACCATGGATGATATTATCCGTGAAGGTAATCCCACTTTACGGGCACGGGCTCAAAAGGTTACCTTCCCTTTAACAGCTGAAATTAAAACTTTGGCTCATGAAATGATGGAATTCTTGGAAAATAGTCAAAATCCTGAACTGGCGGAAAAATATAAATTACGGGCTGGGGTCGGCTTAGCTGCTCCCCAGGTTGATAAATCCCTGCGGATGACCGCCGTCCTAGTTCCGGGCGAAGAAGGCCAACCGGCTATCTTCAAACACGTGTTAATAAACCCTACCATCCTAAGTGAATCCGTTCAAATGATTGCTTTGAGTGAAGGGGAAGGCTGTCTTTCCGTTGACCGGGAAGTTCCTGGTTACGTTCCAAGACATGACAAGATTAAACTGCGTTGGTATGACTTAGACGGGCAAGAACATATTGAACGTTTGAAGGATTATCCGGCAATTGTCGTTCAACACGAAATTGATCACCTTAACGGAATCTTATTTTATGACCATATTAATAAGGATAATCCGTTTGCAACTACCGACGACATGCTTTTATTAGAGTAACTATATTAAAAATAGACTAGTGCTTAGTAATTTGCTTACTACGGCACTAGCCTATTTTATTGCTCTACTTTGTTAATATCATGCACGTATTGAGCGGTAGCCTTGTTTGCAATGTTAGCCACATCGATATGCAGGCTTGGGCGTTCATCCACCCAAAAATCAGTCACCATTAGTGGGGGATAACCGGGCAAGCCTTGGAGTTTTTGCGCAGAACAAACAGTCTGTAAATCTTTTACAAATTGGCGTCTAGTTGTGCTTAAATCACCATCAGTGGTTTGCACAACCAACTCATAACTAAAGACCAATACTCCCTGCCCCCAGATATCAGAAAGAACGGTTGAACTAACCTCTTGGTCTTCGGTAATAAGTCCTTCCTTTATCAAGACTAACCTAATAATTTTGTCGGTTTGTTCTTGACTTAATGTTTCCACTAACTTAAAAGCGCGCTTCCTTTTCCACAGTTGCCTAACTTTCAAAAAGATAGCTATAACAAGTAAACAAAGTATTATTAGGATTATCTTACCCATCTTCTATCTTTCACGTCCTTTACCTAGTTACTTTTATTATATGCCATTTACTTTGGCTACGAAATAGTTACTTTTAGTAGTTTGTAAAATTAACTCCCTATACTTAAAAGTTAATCTATGCTAAAATGTATGTAATTATTGTGTAAGCAATCTTTGTTCGGAAAATTTATTTTTACTGGGAGTTCCCCCCAATCTAATTAGAATTATGAAGGAGAATTAATTAATGATTTTTAAAGTATATTACCAACCATCAAAAAAGGTTAACCCAAGACGAGAAAACACTGAGGTCTTATACCTAGACACTGACAGTGAAGTTAATGCTCGCTTACTCGTTGAATCAAATACAGAATACAACGTTGAATTTATTGAAGGCTTGGACGAAGCAACGTTAGCATACGAAAAAGAAAGTCCTAACTTCAAACTTACGGAGTTTTAGCATGAAAAAGCTAAATGTTAAAAATAACGAAACGGCTGTTTTTGCTATTGGTGGTTTAGGTGAAATCGGTAAAAACACCTATGGTATCCAATTCCAAGATGAAATTATCGTCGTCGATGCCGGAATTAAGTTTCCCGAAGATGACTTGCTTGGGATTGATTACGTCATTCCTGACTACCAGTATTTAGTAGCAAACCAGCAAAAAATTAAAGCATTAGTGATTACCCACGGGCACGAAGACCATATTGGGGGAATTCCTTATTTATTAAAAAAGGTTAATATTCCTATCTACGCCGGGCCACTAGCTTTAGCTTTAATCAAAAGTAAACTAGAAGAACATGGCTTGCTTAGAACAACTGAGTTACATGAAATTAACGAAGACACTGTCTTAAAGTTTAGGAAAACCAGCATTAGCTTTTTCAGAACGACTCACTCTATCCCTGATACCTTAGGAGTGGCTGTTAAAACTCCTTCTGGTACGATTGTTTGCACCGGGGATTATAAGTTTGACCTAACTCCTGTTACTAATCAGCCACCTAATCTCCAAAAGATGGCCAAATTAGGATCTGAGGGCGTTTTGTGTCTTCTTTCTGATAGTACCAACGCTGAAGTTCCTAACTTCACCAAGTCTGAACGTTGGGTTGGGCGTTCTATTCGCCGTATTTTTGAAAAAGTAGAAGGCCGGATTATCTTTGCGACCTTTGCCTCAAATATTTCTAGAATCCAACAGGCAGCCTCTGCAGCGGTTAATAAGGGCCGAAAAATTGTCGTCTTTGGCCGTAGTATGGAAGCCGCTATTGTTAATGGCCGTGAACTCGGCTACCTCGACATCCCAGATGATGCCTTAGTCGACGCCCGGGAAATCAATAGCCTTCCAGCTAACAAGGTCATGATTTTATGTACTGGTTCACAAGGGGAACCTATGGCTGCCCTTAGTCGCATCGCTAATGGAACCCATCGCCAAGTGGCCATTCAACCTGGTGATACCGTCGTTTTCTCTAGTTCCCCTATTCCTGGTAACACTTTGAGTGTCAACAAGGTGATTAATGAACTAGAAGAAGCAGGTGCAACCGTTATTCATGGTAAAGTGAACAACATCCATGCTTCCGGTCACGGTGGACAAGAAGAACAGAAATTAATGTTGCGGTTAATGCAACCTAAATTCTTCATGCCTGTCCACGGCGAATACCGGATGCTTAAAATTCATACTGAGCTAGCAGAAAAATGCGGAGTGCCAACCGAGAATTCCTTTATCCTGGAAAATGGTGATGTCCTAGCACTTACTAAAGATTCCGCCCGCATTGCAGGTCATTTTAATGCCGCCGACGTTTACGTTGATGGCTCAGGTGTTGGTGACATCGGGAACGTTGTCTTACGTGATCGGCGTATCCTTTCAGAAGAAGGTTTGGTTGTGGTAGTGGCTACAATCGATATGAAGAAGCGCGAGATTCTTGCAGGGCCAGATTTGCTCTCCCGTGGTTTCATTTATATGCGGGAATCGGGTGAATTAATCAACCAAGGACGTAGACGCCTATTTAGAACGATTAGACGGACTCTGAAAAACGATAAAGTCACTGAAGCTATGTTGCGCGATGCTATTATCGGCGACTTACAGAACTTCTTATTTGAACAAACGGAAAGACACCCTATGATATTACCTATGTTAGTCACATTGTAATCAAAGTTTTCCCAATAATTGCTAATCATAATAACCAGGGGCAACTGCTAAAAACTAAGTTATTTTAGCAGTTGTCCCTCCTTGGTTAAGATTACTAACATTTTACGGGCAAAACTTACTGTTAGTTAATTTTAGAGACCTACTTAATTTAATTGGAGGCATCCAGGCGTGAAAAACTTTTTCGTTATCGTTAATGAAGATGCAAACGATGGCCAAGGTAAGAAAAACTGGCAACTAGTCAAGCAAAAACTGACTGAGCGGCAAGTTTCCTACACTTACCAACTCACTAACAATAATGCTAAAGACTTAGCTTATTCCTTTGTCAAAAAAACAACCACTTCAGAACTGACTAAAACTGTAATCTTAGTGGTTGGCGGTGACGGCACCCTAAACGAAACTTTAAACGGGATTAAGGCGGCCAAGTTAGACTACGACGTTCCCTTAGCCTTTATCCCTTCTGGCAATAATAATGGTTTTGCCCAGGGAATTGGCATCAGCTTTGATCCTCTTACCGCACTAGAACAGGTTTTAACCACAGATAAGGCTAGCTATTTTGACATTGGCTTCTTTGAGGAAACAACCCATAATCAGACCGGTTACTTTCTCAATGACTTTGGGATTGGGATTGATGCCTACATTGTCAGTCTTAACGCACACGCTCCACACCATAAGTACCTCCAAAAGTTTCATTTGGGCATTTTCTCTTACATTTGGAATGTTTTTGAGGCTTATGTTAACCAAGAGGCTTTTAATGTCACAGTGCGAATTGGGAGTAAGTATGAATTTTACAAGCATGCTTTTCTTGTCAACGTCGCCAACCACCCTTATTTCAAGAAAAATATCGCCCTTTCACCCGTGGCCAACGCAGGTGACCATAAATTAGATTTGATTATCGCCGATAACATGAATTTCTTTAAGTTCCTGTTGTTAAGCATCTTAATTTATTTCCGCAAGCAACTTAAACTTCCGTCGGTACACCACTATAAAGAAAAAGATATTCATTTGATTATTAATTCTTTAGAGTTTGGCCAAATTGATGGTCAAGAGCAAGGAAATAAATACTATGATATTTTCTTTAAAGCTAGCAAGTATCCATTTTGGTTTACCGCGCTAACCCCGACTGATTCCCAAGAAAAATCAGCCTAACAAAATCCCCCCTAACGCTAAGTTAAGGGGGATTTTGTTTAGTTAACCTTTTCCATAAAATCATAAGGGCTTAACCCATCAAGTCCAATCAAAGGTTCAATTTGATTGCCCTCAATTAATGCCATCGTTAAAATTCTTTCTTGAGTAACTTGCCCTTCGGTTGTCTGCTCAGCTACTACTTGGACTGTATCCGCATCCTCTTTGCGACTTTGGTCAATTTCAAAAACCTCCGTCAGTCTCTGCTTTAAACTAGTCTGGCGGTTCAAGGAGAGCGTTTCCACACTAAGTTTAAATGCACTGGGATCTCCGACCATGATTAGCTTTTGTTTAGCCCTAGTTATGGCCGTATACAGTAAATTGCGGGTCAACATTCGTGAAAATTGACGTACCAACGGTAAAATCACCACGGGAAACTCACTCCCTTGCGACTTATGAATCGATAGGCAGTAAGCTAGCCTTAAATTATTCCAGTTTTTAGTATCGAAGGTAACTTCATTACTATCAAATGCTACAATCAACTGTTGCTCTTTTTTCGAATCCTCAATTCCCACAATCTTGCCAATATCACCGTTAAAGATATTTTCTTCCGGGTTATTGACTAGGTGTAACACCCTATCACCAATGCGAAACTGTTGATTTAAATAGGTGACCTCTTTTTTATTAGCTTTTCTTGGATTAAAAATCCCTTGAATTAACTCATTTAATGCATCTACCCCTGCTACCCCCTTATACATTGGGGCTAGCAATTGGATTTCGGCTTGTTTGATTCCCTTAGCTAAAGCAATTTTGACAACTTGCTCTATCACTTGCGGAACTTGGCTTGGTTGACAGTTGATAAAAGACCTATCGGCTTGTTTAACCAGTAAATCAGCAGGTAACTTTCCTTCTTGAACCTTATGGGCTAGCGTCACAATCGTTGAGCCTTCACCTTGACGATAAATTTTACTCAATTCCTTCTTAGGTAAAACGTCGCTATCTAATAAATCGGAGAAAACTTGTCCTGCCCCAACTGAAGGTAACTGATTTCTGTCCCCTACCAAAATAACCTGCATCCCACTCGGAATCGCTTCGAGCAAGGTTTCCATCAAGTGGGTATCTACCATAGAACTTTCATCCACAATTAGTAAATTACCCGTAACCTCTTTAGGTTCAAATTCATCTTCCTCGTTACCGTTTAGACCTAATAACCGGTGGATTGTACTTGCCGTTAAGCCAGTGACTTCACTCATTCTTTTGGCCGCCCGGCCTGTGGGCGCGGCTAACTTAATTGCTTGGGGATTTAAGTCATATAATAGGCAGTAGGCTTCAATGATTCCCTTAATGATAGTGGTTTTACCAGTCCCAGGACCACCTGTCAGTAAAAAGACTGGCGCGACTATGGCCGCCTTGATAGCTTCAAGTTGGTCATGGTCATAGTCAATTCCTAATTTTTTTTCAACAATTCTTAGGGCATGAGCTAATTTTGTTGCCGAAAATTCCGGTTGGTCCTTATCCTTCACCAGGCGGTAACAGTTTTCGGCTATTTTCAATTCGGCATAGTAATTACGCTTGAGGTAGACTAGCTTTCCTTCAGGAACAATTTTCCTTTGCTCAGCCAACTTAATCATCATATCGGCAATCTCGTTTGGATCAATTTCCTCGTTACGCCCCGCTTCTAAGTAAGCCTGAGCTTCACTTACAACTTGTCTAAGCGTGAGATAAGTATGGCCTTCTTGGTCATTTGCTTCGTATAAAACTTGAAAAATGGCGGCCTCAATTCGGTTAGGGTCATTGCTTGCAAAGCCTAATTCCTCGGCAATTTGATCAGCCCTTGAAAAACTAATCCCGCTAATATCCCGCGCTAAGCGGTAGGGATTTTCATGAATAATATCCAACGCCTGTTCATGATAAGCATTATAGACTTTATTTGCTAAATTTCCCGAAAAGCCAAAGCTATTTAAACCAACGATAATTTGCTCCATCCCATTATTGGCCTGCAAGACCTCAACAATAGTTTGGCGTTGTTTGGCACTTAGGGCTAGGTCAGCCAGTACGTTTTTTGAAGCGAGAATTTTGCTAATGGCATCAGTTCCTAACTTAGCTACAATCTTCGCTGCCGTTTTCTTACCAATTCCAGGAAAATTTTCACTAGCAAAGTAGGCAATCAAGCCCTCTGCAGTCGTTGCAACCTCTAATTGATAATTATCAACCCTAAACTGCTCGCCGTAGGTAGGATGAGCCACTAACCTTCCAAAAAAACGATAGCGGCCTCCTTCCTTAATATCACTAAAGTTTCCCACTACCGTAATCTGACTTTTAGCCCATTCAAAATCATGCTCGAGGGCTTTAACCACTAGTACCTTATAAAAGGTATCTTGAGCCTCGAACAAAATATGTTTTACTACTCCTACTAAGGACTTATTTGTATCAGCGGAATTTCCAGCAAATAAATTTAGCTCCTCCGTTTTAATCACCTGCTTTATCCTTTGGTTGAGTTTTCTTTATGAAGGCCTCTACCTCTTGGAGACGGGTTTGCATTTTAGCATAATACTTGGCATCGCTTTGTTTTACTTTGGTAAATAAACCTTTGGCATCTTCGCCTAGTACCAGCTTAACTAAACCTAATGAGAACAAGACTTCCACATTAGCTGGACTAAGCTTCAAAAATTTTTGGTAATATTGCTTTGCCTCTGCAAAACTACCCAAGGCCATTAAACTATCAGCTACTAATTTTAGGGCAGTCGTATTAGTAGCATCTTGTTCAAAAACCGTTAAAGCAAAAGCTACACAGGATTGATATTGCTTTTGCGCATAGTTAGTCTGAGCCAACATCAATAACGCCTCGTTAGCCAACTTACTATCCTTAACCGCTTGAAATTCTTTAAGTGCCTCTGGATAAAACTCACTGGCATAAAAGACGTTACCTAAACCATAATGTAACAACGCCTGCTTATCTGCTTGCCCCTCAAACACATTCAAGGCTTTTTTAAAAAGTTCTTCGGCCTGCGGATAACTTTTCATTTCCGTCAAAGCCATCCCTAGTTGGTAATATGCTTCGGGATTATAAGGATCTTTGTCTACTTGAGCGATTAACTGCTTAAGTGCTACTTGAGCCTGCTTTTCTTTTTCTTCACGTTTTGTCATTTCTTCCACCTAAACCATATCTGTTTTATCTAATTTTCTTTTAAGATAATCATGTTTATTCCAGGCTAAGCATTTAAAATGTTCACCATCATTCGTTTGCAAAATAGTAGTGCTAGTATTATTGAGGCCCCCCTTAGCTCGCAATTGCTCTAAAGGGACTCCCAGTAAGTGCCTAATTTCAGCACATAAAGCCGCCCCATGACTAACGATAATTACGTTTTCGTTAGGATAGCGCCGACAAATCTCCTTTACTTTAGGGGTCATCCTAGCAAAAACCTCTTCAAAAGACTCGCCCCCAATTTTAGTTGCATCGTATTTGTCGGGATGATTTCTAAAAGCATCTACCTCCTCAGGAAAAAGGCGCTCACAGTCTGTAAAATACATTCCTTCCATTTGGCCCAAATTAAATTCCTTAAAGGCATCATTGATCTCTAGCTTAACATTTTGGTCTAGACTAGCAGCTAATTTTTGAGCCGTAACCCTAGCCCGTTTGATGGGACTAGTATAAATTTTGGCAAACTTAAATTGCTTCAGATAAGTTGCTAACTGCTCGATTTCAGCATACGATTGTCCTAATAGGGGGGAATCCCCCTTAGCCCCTTGGTATCTACCTTCTAAATTCCATTCAGTTTTACCATGTCTAACAAAATATAGTTTAGTCACTTAAAAAACTTCCTTCATCTTATCTAATACCCTTTATTTTACTAGAAATAAGCTTTGGCTTCAAACACCCCCCCCTTTTTTTGGGTAAATAAAAAATCTACGTTTAATAACTAAACGTAGATTTAATTAGTCCCGTTAAGACTTACTCTTAAGCCTAGACATATTGCAATAATTTTTCGTCTTGATAAGCATGGTCAATCGTCCCGCTCCCTAAACATTCAGCGCCGTCGTAAAAGACCACTTCTTGTCCAGGGGTAATCGCACGAACTGGCTCATCAAAGATAACGTCAACTTTAGTTTTATCTTCATTAAAGCGAACTGTTACCCCGCTATCAGTTTGCCGGTACCTAAATTTAGCAGTACAGTGAAATTCATTGCCCCGTTCTTCGATTGGAGCAACAAAACTCAACTTACTTGCATCTAAACTAGTTGCATAAAGGTGCTCATTATGATAGCCTTGTCCAACTAATAAAGTATTAGTCTTAAGATCCTTTCCGACTACGAACCACGGCTCGTTACTCTTGGAATCACCACCAATTCCTAGCCCCCGCCGTTGACCGATAGTATAGTTCATCAAACCATAGTGTTCACCCTTGTACTCACCATCGACCGTCATCATCTTACCTGGTTGAGCGGGTAAAAACTCACTTAAAAACTTACTAAAATTACGTTCACCGATAAAGCAAATTCCGGTTGAGTCTTTCTTTTCAGCTGTGGCTAAGCCCGCCTTCTTGGCAATTTCACGAACTTCTTGCTTATTCATGCCACCAATTGGAAACATTGCTTTTTGGAGTTGCTCTTGGGAAAGTTGACTAAGGAAGTAAGTTTGATCCTTATTATCGTCTGCCCCCCGCATTAGGTGAACTGTCCCATCTTCGTCACGCTTAAGCTGCGCATAATGTCCCATGGCAATATAATCTGCATCCAATTCCATTGCGTAATCTAGGAAGGCCTTGAACTTAACTTCCTTATTACACATCACATCAGGATTTGGTGTCCGGCCATTTTTATATTCGTCTAAAAAGTAGGTAAACACTCGGTCCCAATATTCTTTTTCAAAATTAACTGAATAATAAGGAATGCCAATTTGATTAGCTACTTTCGCAACATCTTGATAATCCTCTGTTACCGTACAAACACCACTATCATTTTGATCATCCCAGTTCTTCATGAAGACCCCGACAACGTCATAGCCTTCTTGCTTCAATAAGTAAGCACACACGGATGAATCAACTCCGCCACTCATGCCGACTACGACACGAATTTGGCTCTTATCTTTCATTTAAGTCACCATCATTTCTTTCAGATTCTGAATCTACGATTTGAAGGTCGCTTATCCAGTAAGAGCTATTATACTAATAAAAGTTCTTTTCTGCAAGCTGTCAGCTTAAAAAGGGCCATTCATCTTCGTGATTTGAAACGAGGATGAATAGCCCTTCGTACTATAGTTTAACTAAAATATTATGCGCTACTAAGTCGGCCAAAATAAAGTTTAATTGTTCAACGTTAACCTCAGCATTTTTACCAGTAAAAACGTTAACTTCCTTCAAGCCGTTAGCAGTAACTGTTGCCAACTTAAACTTCTTTAGGCTAGCATCAACCACTACCTTTAACTTAAAGGCTTGACCAAACGGAGTATTAGGATCCAATGAACGTTCTAGTTGAAACTTGCCTCCCTTTGTTTCAACAAAGCCCACATCCCGCAATGAATATCTTTTAATTTCAGGTGAAAGCCGGTAACTATCCTGTGCTCCTAAAACTTTTGCTACCTCTGTATATGCCATAATCTTTCCCTACTTTCTTTTTAAGCGCCCAATTATCTTAGCGAGGGCTGCTACAGTTTGACTAATTTCGTCCTTGGTATTGGTAATTCCAAAACTAAAACGTAACGACTGACTTACCCGCGGACTGTCTTTTCCATACATCGCCGTCAAAACATGGGATGGTTCGAGCGAGCCCGCTGTACATGCTGAGCCAGCAGCCGCAGATACCCCAGCTAAATCCAAGTTGGTCAGTAACGCATCGGCTGGACAATCCTTAAACCAGATACTTAAAACATGGGGTAATTCATCTTCGTTATGCTTACCGTTAACTTCAAATTCGATTCCTAAAGCCGTAAGCTCGTCAATAAACTGTTGTTTAAAAGCTAAATAATCCTGCCGATGTTTAGCCTTATTTTGATTAGCCAGCTCAACTGCTTTAGCAAAACCAGCAATAGCCGGAATATTTTCAGTACCGGCACGCCGCTTTAATTCTTGGTCTCCCCCCTTTAGTAAGGGTTTAAAGTTGAGCCCGTCACGTCGGTACAAAAAGCCCATGAATTTAGGCCCATTTAATTTATGAGCTGAAGTAGAAAGTAAATCAATCTTATCTGCCTGAACATCAATCTCAAGTAGTCCATAAGTTTGAACACAATCAGTATGGAACCAAGCGTTAGAAGCGGCCACTACTTGACCGATTTCATGAATTGGCATTCTGGCCCCCACCTCATTGTTTCCCATCATAATTGAGACCAAAATGGTATCTGACCGTAAAGCTTTTTTGAGGTCTGTAATTGAAATTAGCCCATTTTCATCAACTGGTAAGTAAGTAACCTCAAAACCGATTTCTTCTAAATAAGCCATTGGCTTTAAGACTGCCTCGTGTTCAACTGCACTGGTAATAATATGCCGCCCTTCACTCTTACGGGCTAAAGCCGTTTGAATAATGGCCGTATTATCACTTTCAGTCCCACCACTAGTAAAAACAATCTCGTTGTCATTTTGGGCATTAATTGATTGTGCGATTAAATGACGGCTGGTATCTAAAACAAAACGCGCCTGGCGGCCATAATAATTGACCGCAGAAGCATTACCGAAGGTTGTTTCCATCTTCGTAGTCATTTCCGCAATAACCTCTGGTGCCATGGGGGTGGTTCCAGCATTATCTAAGTATATATAATTCATTTAATATCATCCCTACTAAGCAAGTAAGTTAAGAATCATTTGCGCCGACTTCTTACCTGCATCAATAATAAATTCATCAAAACTTTGACCGGCGTCTTCATCCCCAACGTCCGACATTGCCCGGACAATTAAGAAAGGCTTATCAAATTGGTAGGCCACTTGAGCTACCGCTGCCCCTTCCATCTCACAACATAGTGCTTGTGGATAAATTTCCTTAATTGCCGTAATTTGGGCTTGAGAAGAAACAAACTGATCACCAGTCACGATTAAACCAGGTTTCACCTGTAAACCTGCTTGGCTTGCCGCTTCACTAACGGCTTGCAACAATTCTTGATCAGCTTCAAAAATTTGTGGTTGCTGTGGTAGTTGGCCCGGTTTATAGCCAAAGACAGTCGCCGAAGCATCATGGTAAGCGGCCCCGGTAGAAAGCACTAGGTCTCCTACAGCCAAGCCAGTTCCAATTCCACCAGCTGACCCTGAATTAATCACAGCGTCAACCTTGAAGTTTTCAATTAAAAAGGCTGTCGTTACCCCAGCTTGAACTTTACCAATTCCTGCCCGCACCAATACCACTTCGTGGTCATTAATTTGCCCACTATAAAAAATCATATTGGCAATGTTTTCTTCATTAGCATTCGTTAACTGTGCGCGTAATGCCTTGATTTCTTCTTCCATCGCACAAATAATTCCATATTTCATTAAATCTACCACCTAAAAATTAATAAAACGCATAAACAACAAAATCAAGATTAATACCGTCACTAAAAAGGCAATGACATAGTTAAGGCGCCGTTTTAGTTTGGTTATCTTGGCCTCCTCTAAGAGCTCTTTTTGTTGCTTACGCATCTCTGTCCGACTTAGATTTTCAGCCTTAGTTTCTACTTGTTCTTCTGTCATCTATTGCATCGCCTGCCATATCATAATTGCCATTAGGGTTTTGGCATCACAAATCGTTCCCGCTGCAATCTGAGCTTGAACTTCAGCTAAAGTCAATTCTTCCAATTGCAAAAACTCATCGTCATCTTGAGCTAGTTTATCAGCTACTGCCTGCAAATTAACGGCATGGTAAAGATACATCTTTTCATCAGCAAAGCCTGGTGAAGTATAAAACTCAGTTAGTAGTTCTAGCTTGTCAGCTTGAAACCTTGTTTCCTCATTTAGTTCCCTAACCGCAGTTTGACTAGGTGTTTCTCCCGGTTCAATTTTCCCTGCGGGTATTTCCAGGGTAACTTGACCTAAAGGTGCACGCCATTGCCGAATTAACACGATTTTATTAGCCGGAGTTATTGCAATTATACCGACAGCACCTTGATGACGAACAATTTCTCTCTTGGCTTGACGTCCATCCGGCAGACTGACCGTTTCTAAGTCTAATTTCAAAATGGCACCGTCGTATAAATTTTGGTTAGAGATTACTTTTTCCTCAAAGTCCATCATGACCACCTACTTTTTTAAGTTAGCGACAAATTCTTCATATGCCGCTTGTTCTCCAGTTTCATTCCAAGCTGCCTTAGTAAAGTCACCTTGCATAGCATCAGCTTGTTCGAGTTCAACTTCGGCTACAAAGCTTGCATTCCCAATCAGTGACATCCAGTATGACCCATCTTGACGTTGATGAACCTTAGTCTTTACCATTCCGCCTGGATTTATTACCGTGATTAAGTCTTCCACGGAAGTTTCTGGATAAAGTAGTGAGTAAACTAAGCTGGAAGCAGACATTGCTGTCCCACAAGCGTTGGTATAACCAACCCCTCGTTCGTAAGTTCTAACAAAAATTTTGTTAGTTGCTAACACCTCTACAAAGCTGACGTTAACCCCATCAGGGAAGAGTGGATTTTGACCATCATTCAAGTAGGTAGCAATCCGACCTAGTTCTTCCCCCATTAAGGTTTCATGGTCAACAAAACTAATTAAGTGCGGGTTAGGCACTGCCACGGCAGTGAACTTCAAATTGCTTCCTAACTGGGGAACAGTTTCATTAATTAGTTGTTCCTTACCAATATGCATTAGCAAATCTTCTGCTTTAAAGCTGACTGGTGAAATCTCAACATCAAATGCAGGTACCCCCTTGGCAAATGCAGGAGCTGCTTTTACTTCTAAATCAGCGTGCATGGTCTCCACTTTAAAATCAGTTAACCCGGTTTGCGTACTTAAATAACGCGCTACGGTCCGTAAACCATTCCCACACATACTTGCTTCACTACCATCAGCGTTAATTACCCGCATCTTTCCAGCTACGCTAGCATCATGACCGGGGGTTACATACAAAACCCCGTCGGCCCCACCATGTAATCCACCTTTTCTATCACAAAGCTTTTGGGCTAGTAACTTTAACTCAGCTTCACTCAAAGGCTTCGTTAAATTAGCGGCTGGTAAAATAAAAAAATCATTATTTGAACCATGAACTTTCAACATCTTCATTTTACAATACCTCTTAAACGAAATTTATTACTTACTCCATCTTAACAAAAAACAATTCCAGTGTGAAGTATTCCAACCTTAGCCCTAATTTGAGCCCCAAAAAACAAACCTCAGCAATTAAAGCCAAGGTTTGTTTTTACTAATCAAATACTATTAATCTTCTAAACCAGCACTTACAGCTTCTGGGTAGTTAGCCCGTACGATTTGAGCACAGTGAGCACACAACTTAGGTAAGTCTTGATCTGCACCGACATCTTCTTTAATCATCCGGCACCGTGGGCAAACTTCGCCGCTGGCATGTTCTACCTTAACAGTAACCGCATCGAGTTTTAATGCATCCGCTGGTGCTTCTTCAAGTGGTAACACATCCAAAGCAGATACAATTAAGACTTGCCGTAAATTAGTATTGAGGCTATCTAGTTCAGCCTTAACCCCTTCCGAAACATAAAGGCTAACGTGGGCTTCAAATGACTTCCCAATTAACTTAGCATTCCGTGCTTCTTCTAAAGCTTTCAAGACATCAGAACGAACCTTCATGAAGCGAGTCCAATCTTCAACCAATTGGTCTTGCCCATCATAGTATTCAACTGCTGGCATCTCTGATAATTGAGCGTATTCTTCTGGTTCTTTTAGATATTCCCAAACTTCTTCAGTAGTGTGTGGCATTACAGGTGTCATTAGCTTAGCTAAGCGAACAGCTACTTCGTAAAGAACTGTTTGCATTGAACGTCTCTTCTGACTAGCTGCTGCCTCGATATAAACTACATCCTTAGCAATATCTAAGTAGAAAGCTGATAACTCCGTAGTTAAGAAGTTGATTAGCTTCTTATAAATCGTCATGAAGTCGTAGTTAGCATAAGCATCTAGAACTTCCTTAGTAAATTTATTAGCTAAAACTAACATATACTTATCTAGGGATTCTAAGTCTTTATATGCAACCGTGTCCTTCTTAGGATCAAAGTCACTAGTATTTGCTAACAAGAAGCGCATGGTGTTTCTGAATTTCCGGTAGCTTTCAGAAATTTGTTGGAAACTGCCCATTGAAACCCGGACGTCCGCAGAAGAATCAACACTTAGAACCCAAAGTCTGATAATTTCGGCTCCCATCTTGTCAATTACTTCACTTGGAACGATGGTGTTACCCAAGGACTTACTCATCTTGCGGCCCTTACCATCAAGCGTGAACCCTTGTGATAGGACTTGTTTATAAGGAGCTTTACCCGAAACAGCCACACTTGTAATCAAACTTGAGTTAAACCAACCACGATATTGGTCTGAACCTTCAAGGTACATATCTGATGGGTATTTTAGGTAATCACGTAAAGCTAATACCCCTTGGTGGGAACTACCAGAATCGAACCAAACGTCCATGATATCTGTTTCCTTAACAAAGACCCCATTAGGTGAATGTTCGCTTGTGAAGCCTTCAGGTAGTAAGTCTTTAGCTTCACGTTCAAACCAAACATTAGAACCAAATTCTTCCACTAACTTAGCCACGTGTTCGATGGTTTCCTTGGTCATGATTGCTTCACCATCTTCGGCATAAAAGATTGGTAAAGGCACACCCCAAACGCGTTGCCGTGAGATAACCCAATCGCCCCGGTCACGAATCATATTGTGAAGTCGTTTTTGACCCCAATCTGGGAAGAACTTAACTTCATCAATCGCAGCTAAAATTTCATCCCTAATCTTATCAACGGATGCAAACCATTGTGGAGTAGCTCTGAAGATAATTGGCTTTTTAGTCCGCCAGTCAAATGGATAACTATGTTCATAGTCCATAGCCTTTAAAAGTAGCCCAGCTTCTTTTAATTTAGCTAGTGAAATTTCGTTAGCATCCTCATAAAAGACTCCGGCAAAGTCAGGCCCTGCTTCTTCAGTTAGGTAACCTTTGTCATCAACAGGAACAAAGATATCTAAACCGTATTTCATCCCTACGTTAAAGTCGTCTTCCCCAAAACCAGGAGCCGTGTGGACTAACCCGGTCCCAGCATCTAAAGTAACGAAGTCGCCCAACATCGTGACTAACTTCCGGTCAGGGTAAAATGGATGTTGTGCCAATACCTTGTCTAATTCTTTACCTTTAACAACCTTTACTTCTTCATAACTTTCCCAGCCAAAGAGTTCAGCGTTTTGCTTAACTAATTCAGTGGCTAGTAAATATTTCTTGTCGCTGCCTGCTGGTTTAACAACAGAATAATTAAAGTTAGGGTCAATCGTAATCCCTTCAGAACCAGGAATAGTCCAAGGGGTAGTAGTCCAAACCACCATGTAGGTATCTGTGTCTAAGACTCCTTTACCATCCACAACTTGTTCACCATAAAAAGCGGATGGAGAAGTCACGTCATGGTACTCAACTTCTGCTTCAGCTAAAGCTGATTCGGATGACCAAGACCAAAAGACTGGTTTTTTACCCTTGTAGATTAAACCTTTTTCGGCCATCTTACCGAAGACCCGAATTTGAGCTGCTTCAAACTTAGGGTCTAAGGTTACGTAAGGGTTATCCCATTCACCGGCTACCCCTAAGCGTTTAAAGTCAGTCCGTTGCTTATCGACTTGTTCTAGGGCATATTCACGACATTTTTCCCTAAATTCGGCAACACTCATTGCCTTACGGTCAACCCCAGCCTTTTTTAGCTGTTGTTCGATTGGCAAACCGTGTGTATCCCAACCAGGAACGTAAGGTGCCCTAAAGCCCATCATTGACTTAGAGCGTACAATAATATCCTTAGAAATTTTGTTTAAAGCGTGGCCCATGTGGATGTTACCATTAGCATATGGAGGTCCATCGTGTAAAACAAAACTAGGTTTACCTTCGTTTAATTTTTGTCTTTGTTGGTATACTTTATTTTCTTCCCAAGCCTTTTGCCGTTCTAATTCACGAACTGGTAAGTTACCCCGCATTGGAAATTTAGTCTTACCTAAATTTAATGTGTCTTTAACTCGCATAGACAGCCTTCCTCTCTTTTAATAACTTAGTGATACAAAAAAAGACCTCATCACAAGGGACGAGATCTTACCGTGGTACCACCCAATTTAAACTTTAACAAGTTCATCTTAACCATTTGATAACGGTAATGAGCCGACCACGCTTACTATTAGTTCAGCCTAGTATTTATAAAGATGATAAGTGTTTATCCGCCAACTACCAATCTTCCACCAACCATTGGCTCGCTATTGTCTAAGATAAACCCTCGCGTTCTTCTAATTAATTATTAATATAAACATTATCTGCAAATTCATTATCATCAGTGTCATCACTAGCATCTGGGAAAACGACAACCGTTTCATTATCATTTTCAGTGTCAGTTTGTGAGTCTCCATTAGAAAATGAAATATCATCTGCAACTGATTGTACTTCCGAACTGCCGTCTTTGTCAAGACTTTCATCCTTACGAATTGCTTCTTGAATTTCTTCAAAGCTACTTGTGTCGCCTTGCTTCAAGATTTCATCCCATTCGCTACCTTTAACCACTTCAAGTTGAGATTCCATCATTACTTGGAGTTTTTGTCTAAAGATTCTTGCTTGTTTGCGTAAATCATCGGTTTCTACCGCTAACTTCTTAGCCTTCTTAGAAGCTTCATCTAGGATATGACGCGCCTTTTCGTTGGCTTGGTCAATAATATCTTGACCTTGCTTTTGCGCTTCCCGGTTAATAATTTCAGCTTCCCGCTGTGAGTTTGCCTTAACTTTGTCAGCCGCTTCTTGAGCCACAATAATTGATTGGTTAAGGGAGTCCTTCAAATCATTAAAGTACTTAAGCTTTTCTTGATTTTGCTTAAGGCTATCTGTTAAACGTTCATTTTCTTTTAACGCTTGCTCATAATCCTTAATAACTTGATCCAAGAAGTCATTTACTTCATCTTGATCGTAACCACGCAACTTTACATGAAATTCTTTATTATGAATATCTAATGGGGTCAATGCCATCCCCAACACCTCCAAGTATGTAATGACTACATAATTATTTACCTAATATGGATACGCCTAAACGTAATTTACCTTTTTTAGACGTTCCTAACACTTCATCTAAACGAATTCTGCCGTGACCTCTGACAGAAATGATATCGTACGAGTCCAAAGTATAGTCAGCCTTTTCAATTAGCATCCAATTAAGTTGGACCTTACGACTTTTGATTAATTCTTTTACCCGTTGCCTCGAGATATGATAGCAACTCGCAATTATTGCATCTAACCTAAGGGAAGTTACCGTTATACTAGCTTGTTGCCATTCATCCAAAGGCTCAATGACTTGCGCTGGGTCTAATTCAACTAACTTAACCTTAATCTTGGCAATCCTTTCAATTTGGCTTTGAAAGTAATCCTTCATGTTAGTTTGTGTAAATACTTGCCAACGCTCACCATCTGTAATAATATCTCCAATTACATTTCGATTTAAGCCACTATTCACCAAGGTACCTAAAATTTGGCCATGGCTTAGTTCCGCAAACTTTTGCGGATAGCTTATCTCTAGCGGAGTTACTTCAAAGTCACTTGCTTGTGGTTCATAGTAACTTGGAAAAATTAACATTCGCTTTCGCTCGGCCGCTAAATAGCCACCACGAGCCTCAAGTTTTAGCTCGTCACTATTTCCCAGTAACGTTTGGATGATATAACGTTCCCTTGGATTTAGAAAGTGCGTCAAGATTGGACGGTACTCAGTTTGCGCTTGCGCGATTAAAGCCATAAACTCATCGACTAAGGGTCTTTCTTCCACCCGAAAATGTTGATAGATTGTAGGGTTTACCATCGTTTTTACCTCTTACAAAATTAAACTTAAGAAAAACAACAACCCTTTTTCAACAATTCCTAATGCAAAAAAAGCAACTAGCGGTGAAAAATCAATTCCCCCCAATGGCGGAATGAAGCGAAATATCTCTAAGTATGGCTCACAAATACTAGCCAAAAACCTTCCTAGTCCAGTCTGATATGCACCTGGAAACCAAGACATTAAAACATAGACTACTAGAGCCAATTCGTATAAGCTAAATAAATTTATGATAACGGTAAACAGCAAATTGTCACTCCCTAATTAAAACTATTCTTACTTTGACCAAAGCCCGATAAATCGCCCTCAATCGTGAAACTACTTGAAGTACAAAGAAAAATGGTTTCACCAACCCGCCTAATTTCTCCGTCGACTGCAAAGACTACCCCTGAAAGGAAATCGACTACGCGGTGGGCACTATCATCATCCATTCTTTGAAAATTAACCAAGGTCGCTTCACCGGCTAACAGTCTCCGCGCAATTTGCTTCACATCAGAAAAGACCCGTGGTTCAAAAATCATGATTTTCTTTTCAACTGTTTGGCCTTTATTCTTACCGACCAATGACATCACCTTAGTATCTGAATTACTAGTAACTGGTGTTTCATCTTCCTCATAGTAATCTTCTTCGTCATAGTCATCACCAAAAAAACGCTTCAACATATTATTCATTTTTCTTAGTACCCCCTATCCATTTTTTAATGACGGTGTCTTAAAAACGGTGGTGTATCTAAATTGTCATCATCACTATCAACTGATTGAGCAGAACCTGAGCCGAAGACATCAAACTGAGTCTTTTCAACATTTTCAAAGCGATTAGTTCTAGTCTTAGGGGTAACTTTAGGACCATTATCAAGTTCACGACTTATATTCCAGTCATTGAATTTGTCCTTGGAACCAGTGTCCCCATCCGTCTCTTGCTTAGACGCACGTGGACGTTCATTTAAAATTCGCTTAGGCTTTTTGCTTTCGTTTTTTTTATCAATCCCAGTTGCAATTACAGTTACAACCACCGAATTTTCTAGTTCTTCGTTGATTGAAGTCCCAAAGATGATGTTGACATCGCTCGAAGCAGCTTGGGTCACAATTTCTGAAGCGGCTTGTGCTTCAAATAGTGATAAATCACTACCACCGGTGATGTTAAGCAAGACATGCTCTGCCCCATCAATTGATACTTCCAGTAATGAAGAAGAAATTGCCCGCTTAGTAGCTTCTTCAATCCGGTTATCGCCTTCACCAGTCCCGATTCCCATCAAGGCTGCCCCTTGGTTTTCCATCACAGTCTTAACATCGGCAAAGTCCAAGTTAACATAACCTGGAGAAGTGATTAAATCAGAAATCCCTTGCACACCTTGCCGTAAAACATTATCGGCTTCATGGAAGGCTTCTAACATTGGGGTATTCTTATCAACAATTTCTAATAAACGGTCGTTAGAAATAATTACCAAGGTGTCGACGTTTTCCTTTAATTGAGCAACACCTTCAGCGGCGTACTTTGCACGTCTTTGCCCTTCAAAGGTAAATGGGCGGGTAACGACCCCAACAGTAAGTGCCCCTTGTTCTTTGGCAATCTTAGCCACAATCGGTGCAGCTCCTGTCCCTGTACCGCCACCCATTCCGGCGGTAACAAAAATCATGTCGGCACCTTCTAAAGCTTGGGCAATTGCTTCTTCACTTTCTTCCGCTGCCTTTTGGCCCTTATCAGGGTTAGCTCCGGCACCAAGTCCCCGTGTCAATTTAGGTCCTAACTGAATTTTTACCTCAGCGTTAGAATTCTTTAAAGCTTGAACATCGGTATTAGCAACGATGAATTCGACCCCTTGAACGTTATCGGAAATCATGCGGTTAACGGCGTTACCACCAGCGCCCCCTACCCCAATTACCTTAATAACTGCTTGACTTTCTTCTGTATTTGAATCTAATGTTATATCAAAACTCATATTCTACCTCCACCTTAATCCTCGTCAAATAGGCCAGCCATCATATTTTTTATCTTGCTAAAGAAGCCACCCTTCTTTTCTTCGTTAGGATAATCCGCTGCTTCTTCGTAATCATCTAGTTCTTCTGACTGCACTTCTGCTTGCCTATCTTTAACTTGTTCATTTCTATAGGCATTAACGTTGCTAGTTCCCAACTTCTTATCAATGGTATGTTTTACCACCAAAGCTACTTCATTTTGTAAAGCAACGTAAGTAACAAGCCCCAATACCTGGGTGTAAGAAGGAATTCTTAGCCCCATTTCATTTGACCTAAAAATGCGTACATTCACTCCAAAAATTTCTTCCGCTAATTCGGCAATGCCCGGCAGGTCGGCCATACCACCAGTTAAAATTATCCCGCCTGGTAAGTCTAAAGCTCCAACCTTACCCAAGGCTTGAGCAATCTTACCAAAAATTTGCTCTAACCTAGCTTGGATAATCTGAGCCAAAAATTCTTCGGTCAACATCCGGGGCTCTTGCTTGCCGACAACTTGAACTGCAAACGTTTCTTCACTAGAGGCACCGCTAGCTAATGCCAAACCGTAGTTTCGCTTTAGAGACTCTGCATTTTCAACGGAAGTATTTAAAACAACGGAAATATCTCTCGTTACAAAGTCGCCGCCTTCTTGGTCGACATATGTATATTTCAACTTGTGATCATGAACAACTGCGGCGGTGGTCTGGCCCCCGCCTAAGTCAATCACAATCGCGCCAAAATCCTTTTCGCCTTCGTCTAGCGCCAATTGAGCGGTTGCAATTGGGGCAACCACAATCTCTTGAACCCTCAAGCCGGCTCTTTCCACACACTTTTTAGTGTTATATAAAATTGTTTTAGGGCCAGTATACATGACCCCCTTCATTTCTAGGCGAACTCCCACCATTCCGCGGGGATCCCTAATACCTTCAAAGTCATCCACAACAAACTCATCAGGAGCTATATCGATTACATCACGTTCTGGGGGTAAATTTTGCACAAGGGCTGCTTCCGTAACCCTCTGAACATCTTCGTCGGTAATTTCCTTAGCACGGTTAGCATCATCACCGATAGAGATCATTCCTTGACATTTTTCAATTTGAAGCATGTTGGCTGGTAACCCAACAATTACGTCAGTAATGTCAACTCCTGCTTTATCTTCAGCTTGCTTTACTGCATCTTTGATTGCATCTACTACTTGATCGATATCAACGATGACCCCTCGATTCAAGCCAGCAGAAAGCGTATTTCCTGATCCAATAATATTAAGCTGCCCTTTCACATACTCAGCAATTATGACTTTAATCGAAGTAGTCCCGATGTCCAATCCTACATATAATCCAGAATTATCCATCAATTAGGCCTCCTACTCGAATAATCTTTTATTTAAGTATATTTTTTTATTGCATTTTATCTTATACAAGTATATTAAATATTCGTATTAATAATTAGATTTTACCACATTTGTTAGGTGTTTTACCATTGTTGTCTGTTTAATTATCTAAAAAAAACTTAAGGTTATTCATTACTATTCTTAGGATATGAATATGCCCCTACTTCTAGGTCAATTATTCCTTGATAGTTCATTTTAGCTACAATGCTTGGATAATAAGCCAACTTCTTAGCAAGCGTTTCAGCATTAG
>SAMEA104315421__coassemble_718_pt1 | contig 32102 bp, 27 predicted proteins | sample SAMEA104315421__metabat2_low_PE_055 | metagenome-assembled genome bin SAMEA104315421 (sample SAMEA104315421) | gut metagenome | biome: Monkey gut; feature: monkey-associated habitat; material: faeces | place: China | collected 2013
AGGAATTGAAAACCGAGCTGGCTGATCATGGCCTCCACTTTACCGTTGCCAATGAGGATATCCACATGAATATCGAGGCGCTATTAACGGAAAAGATTGGTCCAGTAGCGGGAAAACTACATACTGGGCGGAGCCGGAATGACCAGGTAGCGACGGACTTCCACCTCTACATTAAAGAGCGGCTTCCCAAAGTAGTAGCAGCGATTAAGGAACTCCAGCAAGCCTTAGTGCGGTTGGCGAGTGAAAACGTGGAAACAATCATGCCGGGCTACACCCACATGCAACACGCTCAGCCGATTTCTTATGGCCACTACCTGATGGCCTACTTCCAGATGTTCCAGCGGGACGTTGAACGGTTCCAGTTTAACCAGCAGCATACTGACCTGTCGCCCCTTGGCGCGGCGGCACTAGCCGGGACGACCTTCCCGATTGATCGGCAGATGACGGCCGACTTATTAGGCTTTAAGGCGCCCTATGCGAATTCTCTGGATGCAGTAAGTGACCGGGACTTAAAATTATTGTCGGTAGTAATTCCACATTAAATCTTGATGCAGATATAAAAGTAAAGATTAAGATTCAAAATTTTTATGGTATTGAAATTAATGATTTTGCCGTAAGTGTTGCTAGAACAGCAATGTGGATTGCTGAAAGTCAAATGTGGGCAGAGTCTCAAAACATTATATATAGTCGTGACGACTTCTTACCATTGGATAGCAACGACTCAATTTTTGAAGGAAATGCTTTGAGAATGGATTGGTCCGAGATTGTTGAACCATATGATGTTAATTATATTATGGGCAATCCTCCGTTTGTCGGACAATCGTATCGGAGCAACGAGCAAAAACAAGATATGATAGATATTTTTGGAAAAGGTAGTCGTGAAACTAAACAGGACTATGTCATTTGCTGGTATAAGAAATCATTAGATTATGTTAGTGATTATAAGAACTCATCTGTCAAATGTGCTTTTGTATCAACAAATTCAATTTGCCAAGGTGAATGTGTTCCAACATTTTGGAAAGACATGATTAATGCTGGAGTTGAAATTCAATTTGCTAGACGAACCTTTATCTGGACAAACGAAGCTAAAAATAAGGCAGCTGTTCATTGCGTAATCGTCGGATATTCGTTTCACAAAATAAACAATATTAAAGAACTATATGACGGTGGCAAGTTAACTAAATGTGATCACATCAACCCATATTTAGTACCTGAAGAAGATATTTGGATAAGCTCAAGACCAAAAAGGCCTAAAGACAAAAGTAAAATGACAACTGGAAGTCCTGCAACTGATGACGGGCAACTATTCTTATCACCAGAAGAAGCCAAAACCATGTCAAAGGAATATCCAATTTTGAGCAAATATATTCGTCCATTTATAGGAGCTCATGAGTTTTTGCATGACTTAAATGAAAGGACTAGGTATTGCCTTTGGTTTGCTGATGTTGGTGACGAGTTGCCGAAGATAATTAAAGCTGACCATATGAAAGATCGGTTTCAACATATTAAAGAAAAGCGACTATCAAGTAGTGCGTCACGGATTAAAAAAGCAGCTGAAACTCCTTGGTTGTTTGCACAAAACAGGCAGCCAGATACAGAGTATTTAGTAATTCCACGGCACTCATCTGAAAACAGAGAATATATACCAATTGGCTTTATGGATCCTAAAATAATCGCCGGGGATGCTACAACAATTGTTTATGATGCAACACTTGAAGATTTTGCTATATTAGAATCATCATTGCACGTCGCTTGGATGAAAACAGTGGCCGGAAGGTTGAAGAGCGACTACAGGTATTCATCATCCGTATATTATAATTTTCCGATGCCAAAACTAACAAATGAATTAAAAGAAAAGTTAGAGAAAAGCGCTGAAGGTATTCTCAATGCTCGTGCTAATCATCCGTCATTATCGTTGGCAGACATGTACAAAGAGCTATTGATGCCGAGCGACTTACGTGACGCACACCGTAAAAATGACAAGCTGATTTTACAAGCATATGGTCTTAATAAAGATGCAACAGACCAAGATATTTTAAAGGTGCTTTTTAAGATGTATAACAATAAAGACAACGACTGATTATCATGTAGTTTCAGTCAATTTTCATACTGGGACTCGTCCTGTTTGCGGATCGAGGCTCTTTCGTTTGGTTGTATTGTCACGTTTTGATGACAATTCGTTTTAAGTCCGGTCCTCGAACAATTGGTGGGCCAAAAAGTGAAAATTTCGTTGGAAAGGTCAAATTGCCAATTTAGACGTTAAGTATTACACAGTGAGAGATTGCGTTCTTCCATGATTTGAACCGCATTTTGGAAACATGCTGAATTTTGTCAAGTATGCTAATATATAGTCCATATTGGGACATTTACTATAATTTTATACGAAATAAAAACCCGCAAATAATGCGGGTTCTATTTTGTGTATATATCTACACTTGGCAAATTCTCTTATGCTCTTTTGTAATTTGCCTACATTGGTGAAACGTCGACGTCTAATCGACCAACAAATAGAACTAACAAGCTAAAAGAAAACCCGATTTTTCGGGTTAATGTCGTGTTGATTACGCTGCTGTGACTGGGTCGGTTGCGTTGGCAAAACTTGGCTCATACACGTAAGAACATGTGGCGGTATTCTCGTTGTATTGGGCTAATTGTTTGACGTAAGGAATGCCGTTGCGTTCATACTGTGACATTGCTAGATGTTTCAATTCGTCGAACGATTCGAATACTGACGTGTAACGATGTGAAAACTTATCAGAGTATGGGTAGCCTTTCGACTTCTGCAACTCGTCTAAGTCCACGACGGCAACACGTTGCTGAATTTTGTCTGTTGCTTTAATGGAGTTGTATTTGTTGAGATAGTATCGTTTATTATCGACAACAACATAGTTATCGTCACGATCAAAGGTGACAACAACAAAACGATCATCACTGTTAAGTACGTAGAGAGGGCAAGTTTCGCGTGGCTCAATGTAGTAATTATTACCGTACTCACCCTGACGTGTACGTTGATAGTAACGTTGGATTCCTTGTAGTTTTTCTGTTTGATTTTGCATAATGTGTTCAATCCTTTCTTATATTAAAATGGAGCGATGTTGTGCTTGTCCAGTACATCGTCTATAACAGAAGGTAAGAGATATTCACGGACTAATACGTCTAAATGCTCGCCTGAAAATAACTCTGGTGAGTCGATTGACTCCATGCTGAAATCGTCAAGTGCATCTTGTACTAGATCAAAATTTCCAAGCAGCGCTCTTTCTGCTTTCAGCTCATTACACCAATAGCTACCGGTTCTGTTTCCTGTGATATCACGATTAAATGCTAGATCTTGCAAGTCTTCGTAAGCTTCACCTCGATTTTTGCAGTTGAAAGTAATATCTGAATCTTTGAGTATGGCCTCCAATTCATCCACCATTTCCGATTTGTAATCATAAAATTTTAAGTTGTTTAATTCTTCATCACTCATTGTTCATCATCCTTTCTTTAACATAAGATCAGGTAGACCGTCTTGACGGTCTTAATTTAGCTATGAGACGAATTTAAACGATGGGGAGTATACGTCAAACTATTTTTCGTGTCGTCTGAGCGGCAATCTGAGCATTAACGTAATTCATCGTCGTCACATGTTACGTATACAAGTTGTTTACCGTTAGACGATGATAAACTCAAATAAATATTAGTTGTTGAGTAGTTTAATAGTTATTGATTTGTCATATTGATCATCCTTTCATGTATTACATAGATTCAATACGACCGGCTCGACGGTCTTCGTGGTATAATTTAATTAAGTATTGCCTTGCGATTCTACCAATTTAGAAAATAGATGAAGTCAGAGCGTTGAGACACAAATGAGACACATGAATAAATAAACACCCCGTAATCGTTGATATTACAGGGTGTTTTAATAGTGGTAGTATTATTACGGCTTAGACCTCCAAACGAAAGTTATCTACTGGCAAAAGCACCGCTCTAATGAGGTGCGGGCGTTAAGCTTGGCTGAACACCAAAAGGCAGCAACTGAGCTAACTAGTTTAGACGGGCTGTTAGTGACCAAAGGCGTGGCTGCTGAGATTGTTAGACAGTCGGGGGGAATAACTAGCGCCGGGCTACTAAAAGCTGCCACTAAGGCGGCATTTGTTGACCGAGATTTATGGATCCAAAGTTTTAATAAGGTAAGGAGGGAGACCAATGCCTAAGGTAACGATTGTAATTATGGATACAACTGGTAAGCAGGCAGATTTAGCTAAGTGCCTAGATAGCATCAGCAAGCAAACTTACTCTGACTATGAGCTACTCTTGGTTACTTCAGAAGAATCCTCCCTAGTTGTGCCCCCAAGTGTCACCCAGTATAAGCTTTCAGGTCAGGTGGATTTGGCTAGGACCATCACGCTTGCTAAACAACATGCTAACGGCCAGTTTGTAACCTTTATGCAGGCTAGAGACTTTATCTTTGGGGATGAGGCCTTAGCAAATTGTCTACAAGAAGTTGATAAACGTGATGTTGACTTGGGGATGGCAAACGTGGTGAGGTTAGCGGACGATAAATTCTATCTAAGTGATCACCACTTGGGAAATTATGGACTAATCAACACCAATAATCTCATCCCTTATATGCGTTTTTACCTGGCCTTCCGTAATATTTGGGGCTTGTTTATTAATAAGGAGTTATTAGAAAAATTAGCCGCCCAAAATCAAGGCCAGCGGGTCTTATACCAGGCTGTGCATCTAGCTAAAAAAGCAATCATTATGCAGAGTAAATTTTACTGCTTGGTTGAAGCGGCCGATAATCAAGTGGAACCGTTTAGATGGCAGACTGACTATGAGTACTCGGAGGCTAAGCGCTTGGTTAGTGAAATTAGGGCGCGCGGTTATCAGGCCCAGATTCCTAAGGTCATCAACGTCGCCTTGTGTATTGATGATAACCTGGTTAAACGCTTAGTGCCTTTGATTTATTCGCTAGCTAAGAATAACCGGGAGCTGAATTTGTACCTGGTCTACTACCGCTTAAGTTCAAGTAATAAGGATTACTTACGCCAACTGGCAACTAACTTTAGTAACCTCAACTTTCATTTGCGCAAGTTGACCAAGGAACTCCACCAATTCATTGAGCCGATTAATCTATCGAAGACCAAGCTGCCGGTAGCAACTTATACCCGGGTGTTGTTACCCCACATCTTGCCGGAAGTTAAGCGCATCATATACCTTGATACTGATACCCAGGTGTTAGCCAGTTTAGAAGAGCTTTGTCAAACAGATTTAGAGGGGAACTTTTTGGGAGCGGCTGGCGATAGTGCGCCCTATATGCATCGGAAGTTAGGGACTTGGCACAGCATGTTCGGTGACCAAGGGGATAATTACTTTAACTCGGGGGTCTTGTTAATGGACCTAGAGTTAATGCGTAAATACCATGTTGCCTTTAAAGTGATTAAGGAAGCACTAGATACAGCCCAAATCTTTGTCCAAGCAGACCAAGATGCTCATAACCTTTATTATTATGATGCCTATAAGCGCTTGGATTTAAAATATAATTACGGTAGCCCGCTGTTCGAATACGAACCGTACCCCTTAGAGGCAATTACTATTTTGCACCACTATGTGTATAAGCCGTGGAAAGATGGAGTGCTGGAGGAAGCAGATTCGTTAGTGTTAGCGGCCCTAAATACCTACTACCAGGCTAAGCGGGAAGCAGATGAATTGTTAGGCAAATGGCCTGATAAAATCTCAGTAATTGTGGATTTACGGCAGAATGAACGAGCTGATCTAAAACGCTGCTTGGGTGGGTTGCTCTACCAAAGTTATACTAACCTTGAAATTTTAGTCTTGACTAAGGGAACGTTGACTAAGCAGCAAGCAGAATTTTTGGCCGAATTGCAACCCTACCACCGGCTTGAAATCGTCGAGGCTAGCCAACTAAAAGAGGCTGTGGCTAAGGCTAGTGGAGCTTACGTCTACTTCTTGAATATTAATGACCTCCTGTTAAAGGAAGATGTGTTAGCTAAATTCTATCAAGTGGCTAACAAAGGAGCTGATCTGGTTGCCAGTGATTACCAGCGCTTTGATTACCAAACCAAAATGATTTACTGGGTTAACAAGGAAGAGCAGGTAGCCTTTTTAGGCGCAACTAACAACCAACAGTACCAACGCGAGTTGGGAGAATTAACTGGCTGGTTGGTAAAAACTAGCTTGGCTAAAGAGTGTTTAGCTAGTGGAGTTAGTGAGCAACTGGCAGCCAAGTTATTGCGACAAGAAGCTAAGCAAGTCGCAGTTATTAGTGAGCAGCTATGGCTAAAAACATTTAACAAGTAAGAAAGGAATTTATAATTAATGGACTTACCAGCATTTGGAGTGGAAGAATGGTTAAACAAATGGGAAACTAAGGCCAAGTATGATATTTCGCAAAGTTCGATTAAGTCCTTAACCTTAGAGGAGTTGATTGGGCTAGACGGGACTAAGGTGGCAGACTTTTTTGCGCGCTACGCTAATACCAATTTGGATTATGGCGCGATTGAAGGTTCAGCCGAGTTTAAACAGCTGGTGGCTGGCTTGTATCGGCATGTAGAAGCAGATAACATTTTACAAATGAATGGTGCCACCGGCGGGAACTTTTTGGCCCTGTATGCGTTAGTTAACCCTGGTGACCAGGTTATTTCCATGCTACCTTCCTACCAGCAACTATATGATATTCCCAAGTCACTGGGAGCGGAGGTTAAGTTTGTCTGCCTGAAAGAAGAAGCAAATTGGGATTATGATTTAGACCAGCTGGCCAAATTGGTAACGCCCCAAACTAAGTTAATTACTTTGAATAGTGCCAACAATCCGACTGGGACTTGGTTGAAAGCAGACCAGGTTAGACGTTTGGCTAAAATTGCGGCTAGTGTGGATGCTTATGTCTTAGTCGATGAAGTTTATGAACCCCTGGAAGCCAGGGAGAACTTCTTGTCGATTGTAGATGCCTATGATAAAGGGATTGCAGTTAGTTCGCTATCTAAAACTTACTCGCTTCCGGGCCTACGCATTGGTTGGACTGCTTCTAACAAGGAAGTAGCTGATTTATTTAGAAAATATCGGGACTATACCACGATTTGTGGTGGGGTTTTGAATGATGCTTTGGCAGTGCATGCCCTTAAAAATAAGGATAAAATCTTAGCCCGCAACCGGAAGATAGTAGCCGAAAACATGCAGTTAGTCAAAGACTGGGTTGCCTCTGAACCTAAGGTAGCACTGGTGGAACCAGAGTCTGTTTCAACGGCCTTTATTAAGTTGGAGCTAAAAGAAGATGATTATCGTTTCTTTACTAGGTTAGTTAAAGAAACCGGGGTCTTACTGGTTCCCGGGGCGGCCTTTGGTTTTCCTGGTCATGCCCGCTTGGGCTATTGTTGTCAAAAAGAAGTTTTACAAGCAGGACTGCGGAGGTTATCGACCTTTTTACACCAACAGTGAGGAAGTGAGCGGGAGTGGAAGCAAAGATTTCACTAGTATTGTTAGCTAATGGGAGTCAAGCCGCCCTAGATAGGTGTTTAGACTCTTGTTTTAGGCAAAGCTATTCTGAATTTGAATTACTTGTCTTTACGGACGAAACGGTGCAGGTTGCCCGCAAAGATGAACGGCTCAAGGTTTATGCGACCTCGTTAGCGGACCTAGGCGCTTTAAGGATAGCTGCCTTAAGACGGGCGACTACTGACTACCTAATGTTTTTAGAGGCTGCTGATTTTTTGGTGGGAACGGATGCGCTAGCTATTTTTATGACCAGGTTAGCCGAGCAGCAAAGTGACCTAGCCATAACTAACCTTGTTTTTTATAAGGAGGCTGAGTTGATCTATCCTTTTTCCCGGGCTAAGACCAGGCCGATTACCGTCAATAACTACTTGTTATGTGCTCGTTTGTACGGTGGTTTTAGACGACTAGGGGGAAATCTTATTGCTAAGGACCTCCTAACTCGGTTGGGTGAACAACTAGGAACGTTAGCGACGCAAGATTTATATTTAAAATTATGCTTACTAGCTAAGCGGCCGGTTTATCTCAGTGATGCCTGCTATGCTTACAGTATTGAAAACGGCCGGCAACTCCCCGCTTTTAGTTGGCAAGCGGATTACCATTTAGGACCGGCGGCTGGCTTAGTTAAGCAAATTCAAGCAAGTCATTACCAAGCAAGTGTCCCTGAGAAATTAACACTAGCTGTTTGTCTAGATGAGTATAGCGCCGGTAAGGTTGATGTCTTGCTTTATTCGCTTGAAAGAAACAATCCAAGCGGAGGAGTAATTTACCTGATTTACGAAGAGTTAACACCACAGACTAAGGCTTGGTTGGTTAGACTGGGGCAGGGCTTTGTTAACTTTAAGTTGGAATTTATCAAACTCTCCTTACTTGACCGTCACTTACTTAATAAAATCTCACTGGCGGGTAACCATTTACCTGTGAGTGCTTACTACCGAATATTATTGCCTAACCTCTTACCTGAAGTAGACCGGGTACTTTACCTAGATTATGATACCTTAGTAGTTAACGATTTAACGAGTTTATGGCAAAGCGACCTGGAGGGACACTTTCTTGGTTGTATTCGAGATTTAGGGGTAACTATAAAGAATGGTTGGAGTAATGATTTATTAGGAAAATACGGGGAAAATTATTTTAACTCCGGGGTCTTATTGATGGATTTAGCGTTGCTGAGAAAATACAGTCTCACCAGCTATTTTTACCAATTTATCCTAGAAGCTACCGACTTTTTTGTTCTAGGTGATCAGGATGCTTACAATCTTTACTTTAAGGATGCGGTTAAGTATTTGGGGGTCGAAAACAATTATGTCTGCAAGTTATTTAGTAGCGACTTAGCTAGTGAACACCGAAAGCTACAGGAAATTAATGTTTTGCACTTCCTGGGTGCTGAAAAGCCTTGGCGTGATGCTAGCAACTACCCTAAAGAAATGTTGCCTGCAGTCACTAGTTATCGTAACTACCGCCAGGAGTTGCGGGTCAAATATGATTTAAAGGCGGAACAACCGGCTTTAACCGTCTTGGTGTTAGTGAATGCTGCGTTAGAATTAGACCAATGCCTCGAAAGCATCTACTACCAGGACTACCCTAATTTAGAACTAGTAGTGGTTGATATGAGTGAAGCTGCAGCAGTTTTAACAAGCTTACAAAAGTATCAGGCAATCTATGGGAACATTAAATATTACCAGGCTAGCTCGACGGCTAATGCAGCTGAATTAATTCAAAGCTGGGCTAACCAAGCTAAGGGTGAGTTAATGACCGTTATTTCTAGCAAAGATTGCTTTAATAAAAACGAACCGTTTAGGCAAATGGTGACTTACTTACAGCAGGAACAATTAGATTTAATCGGGTCGATGCACATGCGTTACCTAACTGAAGATGGATCTTTTAGGGGCTTTCCGGTTAGTGGTGAGTTTGAAGATACTGGTAGCCAAAGCATTGCTGACCTGGTGGCAAGTTATGCAGGTGAGTATCAACAACTTAGTGGCTTTATTTTTAAACGGGAGCTACTAGCTACTAGCGAGCCGGCTACAAGTGAACTTGAGCTAGTGAAGAATTTACTTGCGGCTAGCCAAAAACGTGCTACCTGGAAGGATTATGCTTGGATTTTAACAGTTAAATAATATTGGGAAGCGGTTCTTACGAAAGGATTTTAAGAAAGCCACATAGCTTTCTTGAAATCCTTTATTTAGTTTGGAGCCTTAGTAAAAAAGTTGCAACTTTTTTTGAATTAATCGTCGGTCATTTTGCGTATATCTGTAATGAAGGGTAAATTATTCTCTTTACCTTTCAAATTTTATATAATTAAAGGAGAAGCAAATGGTAAGTAAGAAAAAAATCCGGCGCAAACTGGCCCAGGCCGACTTCACAGATGACGTCATGTTTGAGCTGGTCATGTCTCAGTTAGAAATCTGTCGCAAGTTCCTAAAGGCAGTCCTACCGCAGTTAGACTTTACTAAGATTAAAGTCATCGACCAAAGCCACCTCAAAACCGACTATCTGTCTAAGGCGGGCCGCTTAGACATCCATTGCACCGACGCTTATGGCAACCAATTCGATATTGAGCTGCAGATGACCAATGAGCACAATGTTGCTCAACGAGCTAAGTATTATCACGCCTTGATGACCAACCACATGTTAACGGCGGGTGAGGACTACCAAAGTCTAAAGGAGACCTACGTTATCTTTTTGTGTCCCTTTAACCCCCTGGCTACCGAGCAACAGCGAGCAGTTGGTCATTATCGGATGATCTCTGAAGAGGGAGACTACTTAAATGATGGGATCCACACATTAATTTTAAACGCCAGTGGTGATTGGGAAGGCGTCAGTGATGAACTCAAAGGGATTTTTCAGTTAGTTTTAAGGCAGCCGGTTTCGCATGGCCAGTTAGGAGCGCAAATTATGGATAAGATTGATGAAATTAAACACAGTAAGACAGGAGGGCGCAAGTATATGGAATTAACAGGAGCATTTTGGCAAGACGCTAGAGACGAAGGAAAAAAAGCGGGTATTAAGATTGGTGAACGTCGTGGTAAAAAGGTAGGTCGCGAGGAAGGACGTAAGGAAGGTACCGACGAAGCGATTATCAAGTTAATTCCAGACCTATTTGCCTTAAGTAACAACCGTCAAGCTGTCATCAAGATTTTGATGAATAAGATGGGCTTGAGTCAGGAACAAGCAGAAAGCTACTACAAGCGGGCTATGGGGCAAGAGTAAAAAGGGTTAGGTAATGATATTGATATAAGGCCCAAGCCTGATGAAATTAAGTACAGTAAGACAGGAGGGCGCAAGTATATGGAACTAACAGGAGCATTTTGGCAAGACGCTAGAGACGCAGGTATTAAGATTGGTGAACGTCGTGGTAAAAAGGTAGGTCGTGAGGAAGGACGCAAGGAAGGAACTGACGAAGCGATTATCAAGTTAATCCCGGACCTGGTTGCCCTAACCAATGACCGCCAGGCCGTCATCAAAATCTTGATGACTAAGATGAATCTAAGTCAAGAACAAGCAGGAAGCTACTACCAGCAGGCCATGGCAGCGGGTCAAAAAGGAAAGTAAGTATTCTTCTTAGCAGGAGCAAACTAAAAGGTCACCACTAGCAGCGCTAGTTGGTGGCCTTATTAGCTTTACTTGTAGCAATTAATTAACCCTTGTGTTCCTTGGTTGCCAAGCTTGCAATCATCAACCATTACTTGGTAGAGGCGTTTGGCTTCCTTAGTGGCTGGTAAATCAAGCCCCATTTCTTCAGCTTCTTCAAGAGCAATTCTTAAATCTTTTAAGAAATGTCTAGAGAAGAAACCAGGTTTAAAATCTTCAGCTAGAATTCGTGGACCATAGTTGGATAAGCTCCAGTTAGCCGCCGAGCCTTTGGAGACCGTTTCGAGAACCTTCTTAGGGTCGAGGCCGGCTTTTTTAGCATACAGCAACATTTCAGTTAAGCCGGTCATGGTGCCAGCAATCATGATTTGGTTAGCCATCTTGGTGTGTTGTCCGCTGCCGGCGGGACCGAAGTAGTTAACCGCTTGACCAATTTGGTTGAAAACTGTTTCGACCTTAGTGAAGGTTGCCTTAGCGCCCCCAACCATAATGGTTAGAGTAGCATTTTTGGCTCCCACGTCGCCACCGGAAACGGGTGCATCTAAGACTTCAATCCCTAATTTTTTACCTGCTTCATAGAGTTTAGCCGCTAATTTTGGCTTGCTAGTAGTTAAGTCGACTGCAATTTTACCCGCAGTTAGGCCGGCGAAAACCCCGTCATCATCAAAGTAGACATTTTCTACATCGCTAGGCATTCCGACCATAGTAAAGACCAGGTCGCTTCTAGTTGCAACTTCCTTAGGACTGGCAGCCCACTTAGCTCCGAGGGCGACCAGGTTATCGGTCTTGGCCTTAGTCCGATTGTAGACGGTTAGGCTGTGACCGGCTTTAATTAAATTTTGGGAAATAGCGTTACCCATTACTCCGGTACCAATAAAACCAATTTGCATAAAAATACCTCCCATAATTAAAGTGCTTACAACTTAATTATAGGAGGATAAATTTAATTAAACAAATAACTAATCTTCACTGATGTGTTCTTTAACTTGCCTAAAAATCATGATGATGTGCTCATCGGCTAGCTGGTAGTTGACTTTTTGACCAGCGCGAATGCCTTTAACAAGACCAGTTTGGCGTAAGATTTTTAATTGGTGGGAGATAGCAGATTGTGAAAGACCGATAGCTGTGGCAATTTCTGTGACCGAGAGCGTCTTATTGAAGAGTAAGTATAAAATGCGGTAGCGAGTCTGATCGCCAAAGGCTTTAAATATTTCTACACTTCGTTCGGTTTCTTCATCGGTTGGCAAGAAGTGGTTGCTTTTTTCCATATGATTTAGATTAAACCTTTCTAAATTAGTGATTAAACTAATTTTACGTCAAAAAATTTCTAGGCGCAAATAAGACTATTGACTTACCTGCAAGCGGTGTTATACTTTAGTTAGATATATGAGCATGTGTTCATAAGTTTAGGTAAAGGGGGGCTAAAAATGGTACTAACATTCAAGCAATTAACTAAAGAGGAACGACTTGATTTAAGTCAGATTGGCTTAAGCCTGCTCTTAGTAGTGTTAGCGCGATTTTGTCTTGGGGACACGCAGTTGGCAGTCATTGTTTACATAGGGGCTTATTTAGTAGCCGGGTTTCAAATTATCGTAACGGCCGCTAAAAATATTTGGCAGGGAGATTGGTTTGACGAAAATTTCCTAATGACGCTAGCAACATTGGGGGCGCTTTTGATTAAGCAATACCCAGAAGCCTGCGCCGTGATGATTTTCTACCGGTTGGGAGAGTTTTTTCAGGAACGAGCGGTTGCCAAGTCGCAACGGGCGATTACGTCTTTACTAGACTTGCGACCTGACTTTGCGAGACTGGCGGGTCAAAGTGAGCAGATTGATCCTGCCCAGGTAAAGGTTGGCCAAGTAATTTCAGTCTTACCAGGTGAACGAATCCCCCTAGATGGGATTGTTACCCAGGGAACAGCTTACCTCGACACCGCTGCCTTGACAGGGGAGTCTAAGCCAAGGCCAGTAACTGTAGGGCAAGAAGTTTTAAGCGGGATGGTGGTACTATCCAGCAGTATCGAACTGCGGGTTACTAAGAGTTTTGGTCAGAGTACGGTTTCCAAGTTGTTGGACCTAGTCCAAAACAGCAGTCAGCAAAAGGCCCAGACTGAAAACTTCATCCGCCGGTTTGCCAAGCGTTATACTCCGGTAGTGGTGCTATTAGCCCTAGTCTTGGCCCTCCTTGGCCCCTTAGTTAGCGGGGGACCATTCCAAACTTGGCTTTATAGGGCCTGTGTTTTTTTGGTAATTTCTTGTCCTTGTGCTTTGGTAATCTCAATTCCCCTGGGCTTTTTCGGTGGAATCGGAGCAGCTTCACGTGCAGGGGTACTGATTAAGGGCAGTAATTACCTAGAAACCCTAACCAAGGTGACAACGATTGTTTATGATAAAACGGGCACCCTAACGGAGGGAAAATTTAAGGTAAGTCAAGTTTTACCGGTTGAACCGGACCAAGCCGAAAAGCTAATCACCCTAGCAGCGCTAGCGGAAAAGGATTCACCTCACCCTGTTGCCCAAGCAATCGTTGCTAATTTCCCGGGAAATATTGCCACTTATAAAGTCGATCAAGTCGAACAACTGGTAGGTCTAGGTGTAAAGGCCCTTTATGAAGGCCACACGATTTTCTTGGGTAATGCTCGCTTGATGGAAAAACAAAAGATAGCCTACCAAGCTGTGGCTGCCCCCCAAGCCACTGTCTGTTACTTAGCATATGATGGTGTTTACCTAGGTGCAATCTTAGTCGCTGACGAATTGAAGAAGACCACCAAGCAAGCTTTAGCCAATTTGAAGCAACTAGGCATCAAGCAGCAGTTGATGCTGACTGGAGATAACCAGCAGGTAGCAACTAAGGTGGCAAGTGAGTTGGGGATTGCCGTCAAAAGTGAGCTCCTTCCGCAAGCAAAGGTTGCTGAAGTGGCTAAGCTAAAAGAACAGCTCAGTCCAACGGAGAAGTTAGCCTTTGTTGGCGACGGCTTAAATGATACCCCAGTTTTAAAACAAGCTGACATCGGAATTGCGATGGGAGCCTTGGGGTCGGATGCAGCTATCGAGGCAGCTGACATTGTCTTAATGAACGATGAGTTGCTAACGTTGACCCAGACAATTTTGATTGCACGTAAGACTAAACGGATTGTATGGGAAAATATCAGCTTTGCCTTAATCATTAAGGCTTTGTTCTTACTACTAGGTTTATTTGGGTTAACGACGATGTGGGTGGCTGTTTTTGCCGACGTAGGGGTAACCTTGTTGGCAGTAGCCAATGCGTTGAGGTTAGTCTTAAAGTAAATGAGTTGAAAATCCTCACCTTTCTCTATAAACTTGGCCGATTATTTAGTATAATCAAGTTAAGTATTCGGCTGTAAGCGAATTCGGAAGGTGGGGTGTTTTTGTGTGAAAAAGATTGTGACAATAATTGTTGGGTTAGTGTTATTAGGAGTGGTTTTTTGGTTTGGGGTTGTCTATTCAAATAACCGCAACCACAAGCAAATCCCAACGGTGGCGATGGTTACCGACGGGGGAGGTGTCGAAGATGGTTCCTTTAACGCTGCGACTTGGAAAGGGTTAGTAGAATGGGGTAAGGAACACCATGTAGCTAAGGGACCAGATGGTTATACCTATGCGCAGTCCTTATCTGATGCTGACTTTTTCCCTAATATGGATAGGTTGGTCAAAAAGGGATATAAAACGATTATTGCGACTGGCTACCGCCTAACGGATGCGATTAAAAAAGCTTCCCAAAAGTATCCGGATACTAACTTTGTGATGATTGATACCGTAGTTAAGCGTCCTAATGTGGCATCGGTACAATTTAGGGATAACGAGGCAGCTTTTTTGGCAGGCGTAGCCGCTGCTAAGACTAGTAAATCCAAGCGGGTCGGCTTTATCGGGGGGACCGATAGTCCGGTTATGGCTGTCTTTTACAAAGGTTTTGTTCAAGGAGTACATACGGTTGACCCTAATATTAGGATTAATAAAAAGTACGTGGGCACTTTTTCCCAGCCTAGAATCGGTCAGTCTTTGGCCGCAGCGATGTATGATAACGGAGTTGATGTTATTTACACTGTAGCAGGAGGTTCTGGTGAAGGGGCCTTTACTGCTGCCAAGGCGGTAAGAAAGAACCTTGGACGTACGGTTTGGGTAATTGGAGTTGACCAAGATCAAAGCGAGCTGGGTGAGTATGACGGTGGTAACGTCACCCTAGCCTCAACTATAAAGCGGGTTGATGTTGCGGTTAAAGATATGGCTAACAAGGCGATGACTAAGAAATTTCCTGGGGGCAAGACGACCTATTATGATCTTAGCGACCGCGGGGTGGACATTGTTAATACTAGTTTGCCTAAAAGTACTTGGAAGTTAATTCAATCATACAAGCAGCAAATTATAGCCGGGCAAATTAAGGTGGCGGGTCGGCAAAGTTAGGTCCGTCACTAAAAATTAATCTAAGCAAACGAGGTTTATTCTATGCGAATCTTAACGTTAAATTGTCACTCACTGTTAGAGTATGAAGTCAATGAACAGATTCAAGAGTTAGTTGATTTTGTTGTTAGGGAATCTGTTACAATCATTGCGCTACAAGAGGCTAGTCAGTCAATGAAAAGTCCAATTCTTTCACAGACTGAGCTATTGGGCAGTGGTTTTGTTCCTCCTAGTGAAAGTGATGTACCTGTTAAGGTGGACAATTTTGCTTATTTATTAGTAAGAGCGCTTAGGAGAGTTAAGTTAAACTTTGCTTGGTCATGGACGGCCAGTCACGTTGGTTATGATAAGTTGGATGAAGGTATCGCCCTGCTTAGTTTAAAGCCACTGCAAGCAGTCCATGCTCCTGTAATCGTAGCTAAGCCAGAATTTGCGAGTTATCAAGATTACCGCCGGCGGAAGCTATTGCTAGCCAAGCTTGCTGGCAGCGGTAACCTAACAATCGCCACCGGACACTTTGATGGCTGGCAGGCCGAGATTTTTGAAGCGGAGTGGCAACAAGCGTTGAGTCACTTTGATTTGAAAGAACCAGTCTATTTAATGGGTGACTTAAATGTCGATGCCGAACAAAATGATTGCAGTTATCAAAAAATCTGTCAATCCTTCCAGGATACCTATGAATTAGCAGCTGCTAAGGGTGATGGGCTAACAGTTCGTGGGGCGATTGATGGTTGGGAAGATAGTCAAGTTGGAAAAAGAATCGACTATATTTTAACGACCGCTAGTAATGAGGTGCTTTCTAGTCGTGTTTGCTTCGACGGCCAAGATTCAGCCCGCATCTCAGATCATGCCGGCATCATCGTTGAGGTAGCAGATACTCCTAGTTTAGCTACAGTCAAAAAACGTCAACATTATACTGCTTAGTGTTAGAATTAAAGTTGAGTTAATTTACAGGAGGGATTTTAATGGCAAAGAAAATTGCAGTTATGATTGCAGATGGTTGTGAAGAAATCGAAGCCTTATCACCAGTTGATGTCTTACGGCGTCTAGGCCAAGACGTTGATATGGTAGGGTTAAAGGATCTAGCAGTAACAGGTGCCCACCAAATCAAGTTGACTTGCGATAAAGTTTTAGACGATAGTCTCCTTGATTATGACATGGTGGTCTTACCTGGTGGTTACCAAGGGGCTCAGAATTTGCGCAACAGCGACCAGTTGATGGCGCTGATGCAAAAACGCAACCAAGCAGGTAAGTGGAATGCAGCCATGTGTGCAGCGCCTATGGCTTTTGCTAGGTACGGTTTGTTAAATGACAGTGATTATACTTGTTATCCAGAGATGGAAAAAGAATTTGCAAGTGACGTAACTAATGGTCGGCACCATGAGGACATTGTGGTCGTTGATTCGACCAAGCATATCATCACTAGCCGGGGGCCTGCGACCGCCTTGGCATATGCTTATAAAATTGCTGAGGTTCTCGGAGTAGACCCAGCCCCTCAAAAAGAGGCTATGCTTTATAATTTCTTGGCAACTAATATTTAAGTTTAATGAATAATAGCCCTAGCTTGCGGTGAGTCTGCAAGCTAGGGCTATTATTTTTTATTAGTTCTTAATAAAGAAGCTACTGATGAAGGCCAGTAGGGCCCATAAGACTAGGCAGAAGAAGGCGGCGGTAAAGGAGCCACCGCTAAGTTGGACGACTGCCCCAATCATGATAGGGGCGAGGAAGCCGCCTAGTTGGCCCCCGAAGTTAACTAACCCAATCGAAGCGCCGTAGTTTTTGAGGTTAGGCGTTTGGGCAATGTAAGCAAAGCAGCTTGTGAAAGCTAGGGCTTTGAAGAAGAAGGTCAGCACTTCACAGACAATTACCCAGGTTAGAGCAGTGGCTTGGTACATTCCAAACATAAAAATTAATGTTCCTAAGGTGCTGAGGGCAATTAGGAGCTTAGCTTGGTTTTTAAAGAGGTGAACTAGTAAAAAGCCACTGATTAAGGCCGCAATCCCACCGGCAATTGTAGGTAGGGGGACCAACCAGGCAATATTTTTGAGGTTTAAATGCCGTTTGGCTAGCAAATAAGTCGGCATCCAGGTATCTAACCCCTTGGTCACGACATTAAGGCTCAGACCGATAATGATGAAACTGATGATTTTAGCGTCGGCTTGTTTCAAGCTTAGCTTTTGTTTAGGTGCGCTTGAAGTGGGAACCGTTTGGCTAAAGGGCCGTTCGTAGTAACAGTAACTTCCTAGGATAAAAAGTCCCAGTAAGCCTAAGGCAAAAAAGGCCCCCCGCCAGGACCACTGACCGATGGCAAAGGTAATTAAAAAGGGCGCGATGGTTGCCCCGGCATAGTTGGATGACAGGGTGATGCTGGTAGCCTGTGAACGTTTGGACTTTGGATAGGTTTCAGAAATTTGCTTTAAAGCTGCGGCTGGATAGGGGCCCTCGGCTAAGCCAAAGGCAAACCTAATAATCAATAGGGAAAGTAAAGACCAGGCCAGCCCGGTGGCAATGGTGAGTAGTGACCACAAGCCTAGGGTGAAAGCGACCATTTTCTTACTACCTAGTTTATCGACTAGCCAGCCACCCGGGATTTGCATGAGGGAATAGCTGAAGAAAAAGGCGCTGGCTAGGCTGCCTAAAGCGGTGGGACTTAGGTGGAAGTCTTTGCCGATATAGGCAAGTGAGATATTTAACACGGAGCGGTCGATGAATAGTAGCATGTAGGCTAGGTAGATTAAGCTTAAAGTTATTAGACGACTAGTGTTTTTCTTATTCATGATTAAAACTACTTTCTATTAATTTTTAAGGTAATGGTTGAAAAGCTGGTTACAGTTTGATTGAGGTAAGTTTTGGCTTGCCAGACGTGAATTGTACATCCAAGCGAAAGTGGGCTTGCGGTTACAGTGAGTGTTTTTCCAGCTTGAGCAGCCTTTAAATGGTGGGTCGTAATGTCGAGTCCCACGGGGAATTGGTCAGGTTGACAGTAGAGGTTAGCTCCTAGGCTAGCAGCACTTTCTGCCAAGACGGCGTTTAGACCACCATGAAGGAGGCCATAAGGTTGGAGGTGCTTAGGCTTGATGGGCATGGTTAAGCGGACCTCGGTTTTAGATAGTAACTCTTGGTTAATCTCTAATTCTTCTAATAAATTCATGGTATCACCCCTTAAATATATTGCTAACAATGTTATAATAAGAGCGGTTCAATTATAACATTTTTGTAAGGATGTGGATTATAAATGTCAAATGTAACTTGGGAAAAAATCAAAGATTATTCTGAAATTATTTTTGAACGGACAGGAAAGATTGCCAAGATTACCATGAACCGGCCGGAAAAACTTAACGCCTTCACCCCGGTAACGGTTCAAGAGATGATTGACGCTTTTACTATTTGTCGCGACGATAGTTCGATTGGGGTCATCATTTTAACCGGGGCTGGCGATAAGGCCTTTTCATCCGGGGGTGACCAAAGTGTCCGTGGAAATGGGGGCTACGTTGGCCCAGATAAGATTGCCCGCCTAAACGTTTTAGATTTGCAACACCTAATTAGAATTATCCCTAAACCAGTGATTGCCATGGTTAAAGGCTGGTCCGTCGGGGGCGGTAACATCTTACAGTTAGTCTGTGACTTAACCTTGGCTGCCGATAATGCTAAGTTTGGTCAAACCGGTCCTAAAGTAGGAAGCTTTGATGCAGGTTACGGTTCAGGTTACCTAGCACGGGTAATCGGGCACAAGCGGGCTAAGGAAGTATGGTTCTTAAACCACTTCTACACGGCTCAAGAAGCTTATGAAATGAATTGGATTAATAAGGTGGTTCCACTTGCAGACTTGGAAAAAGTTACCTTAGAGTGGTGCCATGAAATTTTGAAGAAGTCACCAACGGCAATCCGCTTTATTAAGGCGGCTATGAATGCAGATACGGACGGTTTGGCCGGTTTACAGCAATTTGCAGGGGATGCCACCATGCTCTTTTACACTACCGATGAAGGTAAGGAAGGGCGCGATGCCTTTAATGAAAAGCGCGAACCAGACTTTGATCAATTCCCTAAGTTTCCTTAAAATAAATGGAAAACTGGCTCAAAAAAAGAATTGCTTTAAGTCCCACTAAACTAGCAGTGGTTACCCCAGAAACTAAGCTCACCTTCAGGGAATTGGGCGACTTGGTTTCTAAGCAGATGGGCTTACTGGCAAAGCTTGTCAAGAAGGGGACGCACGTTGGGGTGTTGACCAATAATAATTTGACGGGTTACAGCTTAATCTTGGCGTTGCAACAACTAGGCTGTGTTATTGTCCTCCTCAATAAACGCCTAGCTGCGCCGGAACTTCAATATCAGCTAGCAGACGCTGAGGTGGAACTATTAATTTATGAAGATGACTTAGCGTTGGTAGACCTAACGGGGCTTGAGATGGTAAGCTTTAGTGAACTTGCTAACCAGACTAGCGAAGCTTGCCAGGGTCAAGCAGAATTTAAGCCTGATGAAGTCACCACGATTATGTATACTTCGGGGACGAGTGGTCAGCCTAAAGGGGTCTGCCAGACTTATAATAACCATCTCTACTCAGCGTTGGGTTCAGCCTTGAATCTCGGCTTAACTGCTGAGGATAACTGGCTATGTGTGGTGCCTTTATTTCATATTAGTGGCCTGTCAATTATGATGCGGTCCCTGATTTATGGCATGACGGTAACCCTCTTACCTAAGTTTGATGCTGACGAGGTGATGCGGTATTTAGTGGCAGCAGATATTACCGCGATTTCAGTGGTACCAACCATGTTAAAGCAACTACTAGCACTGGGACAATCTAGTTTGAATCCAGCCTTCCGCTTCTTTTTGCTAGGTGGGGGACCGATTGATAAGCCTAGCTTGGAAAAATGTCAGGCACAAGGGTGGCCGGTAATCCAGTCTTATGGGATGACGGAAACAGCGTCTCAGGTCGTGGCTTTAAGTTTTAATGACGCTACTAGTCACCTCGGTTCTGCGGGTAAACCGCACTTCTTCATCCAGTTAAAACTCGCTAGTGACGGGGAGATTATGCTTAAGGGACCAAATATTAGCCCAGGTTACTATCACCAGGCATTAAAAAACCAGCGGACCTTTGTTGACGGTTGGTTTAAAACCGGAGACATCGGGAGCTTAGATCAAGACGGCTACTTGTATGTAAAGGGACGGAAGGGTGACATGATTATTTCCGGGGGAGAAAATATCTTTCCGCGGGAAATTGAGGATTGTTACCTTAAACTGGCTGCGGTGGCAGAGATAGTGGTTGCTGCTAAGGAAGATGCTAAGTGGGGCCAGGTGCCGGTGGCGTTTATAAAATTAAAAGAAGATATTTCCCGGGAAAAGTTAGTGACCTATGGTCGTAAGTTCCTGGCCCACTATAAGGTACCCAAGGAATTCTATCTAGTTATCGACTATCCCCGGACTGCCAGTGGGAAAATTCAGCGCTACAAATTACTGGCGCAGTTGGCAAAACTACAAAAAATTGTCTAAAATTTAAAATTCTTAGTAAATCTTTGAAAAAATTTAAATGTAGGCGTATACTTCAAGTGTAGACTAATTTGTGACGTGCAATTTAAATTTAAGTTGGACGCAACAATTAAGGATATGTTAAAATCTAGCTTGGTTTAAGGTAACTAGGATGAAACTGTGCACTTGTTTGCTTATTTATAGCCTAGTTACCGTTTAAGAATGTAAATTAAAACGGGAGGGGATTTCTATGAGTATTGTGACTTTGGCACGTTTCCAATTTGCGATGACGACCATTTTCCACTTTTTCTTCGTACCTTTTACAATCGGTACGGCTCTAGCAGTCGCAATTATGGAACTTTGTTATGTCAAAACAAATAATGAAGAGTATAAGAAATTAACCAAGTTCTGGGGTAATATCATGCTCTTGAGTTTTGCGGTGGGGGTTGTGACCGGGATTATCCAAGAATTCCAATTCGGGATGAACTGGTCTGATTACTCACGGTTTGTTGGTGACATTTTTGGGGCACCATTGGCTGTTGAAGCATTGTTAGCCTTCTTTATGGAATCAACATTCTTAGGTTTATGGATGTTTACTTGGGATAAGGTCGGCAAGAAGCTACACGCAACCTTTATTTGGTTGGTAGTAGCAGGGTCAATGTTGTCTGCAATGTGGATTTTAGCCGCTAATAGTTTCATGCAACATCCAGTTGGATACACTATCCGTCATGGCCGGGCCGAAATGACCGACTTTTTAGCACTTATTACTAACTCACAGTTCTTCTATGAATATGGGCACGTAATTACCGGGGCAATTACCATGGGAGGCATCATTGTCGCTGGTTTGGCTGCCTTTAGATTGTTGAAGAAGGACAAGTTATCGGCTACAACTACTAACCTTTATAAGAAATCAGTGCGTTTGGGCTTAGTAATTTCATTAATCGGTTCAATTTCCGTAATGGGGATTGGTGACTTACAAATGAAAGCCTTACTTAACGACCAACCAATGAAGTTTGCCGCTATGGAAGGTGACTACAAGGATTCTGGCGACCCAGCTGCTTGGACAGTGGTTGCTTGGGCTAACGAAGCCAAACACGAAGAAGTCTTTGGGGTTAAGATTCCTTACATGTTAAGTATCCTTTCTTACGGCAAGCCATCCGGTTCAGTTAAAGGGATGGATACCGTTAATAAGGAATTAACAGCTAAATATGGTAAGCGTAACTACTATCCAATGGTTAACACGCTGTTCTATAGTTTCCGCTTGATGGCGGCCTTCGGGGTCTTGATGTTCTTAGTATCTGCTTTAGGACTCTTCTTCACACGCAAGAAGAATCCAATCTTGTATGAGAAGAAGTGGATGCTATGGATTATGGGTCTGACAACCTTTGCCCCATTCCTAGCTAATACTTTTGGGTGGATGATTACCGAATTTGGTCGTTACCCATGGACTGTTTATGGTTTATTTACTATCCAACAAAGTGTGTCACCAAATGTTTCTGTAACCTCATTACTAATTTCCAACACGGTTTACTTCTTGCTCTTTACTTCTTTAGCAGTCACTATGATTGGTTTAGTGGTTAGAGAGTTGAAGAAGGGACCAGAATACGAAGAAGAACAATTGCGGGCAGTAACTAATGCTTCAGTTGATCCATTTGATAAGGGGGCGTTTTAGATGAGTGGTTTACAATTCTTTTGGTTCTTACTAATCGGCGTCTTATTTTCAGGTTTCTTCTTCCTAGAAGGTTTCGACTACGGGGTAGGGATGGCTGTTCAGTCACTCGCTCATAATGAAGAAGAAAAAGACCAAATCGTTGCGACGATTGGACCGGTTTGGGATGGTAACGAAGTGTGGTTACTAACTGCTGGGGGGGCAATGTTTGCTTCCTTCCCATACTGGTATGCAACTTTATTTAGTGGCTACTACCTCATCTTATTGATTATCCTCTTTGGTTTAATCATTCGGGGGGTATCCTTTGAATTTAGACATAAGGTTCCAGTTGAAAAGAAGCAACGTTGGAACTGGACTTTAAGTATCGGTTCATGCATAGTACCTTTCTTCTTAGGGGTTATGTTTATTAGTATGGTTCAAGGGATGCCAATTGATGCTAACGGCAACATGTCAGCTACCTTTACAGACTACATCAACGTCTTTTCTGTCGTTGGTGGGGTGGCCGTAGTACTTTTGACTTACCTCCACGGCTTGAACTACATTAGTTTAAAAACTGAAGGTCCTGTTAGAGAACGGGCTCGTAACTACGCCCAATTCTTATACTGGGTGCTTTACCTAGGCTTGGTAGTCTTTGCGGTCTTACTCTTCTTTATGACCGACTTCTTTAAGCTTCATGCAGCTACAACCTTAATTACTCTAGTAGTCATTGTTTTACTAACAGTGATTGCTCACCTAGCTGTCTTTAAGCGTAAAGAAATGACTGCTTTTATTGCTAGTGGTCTTTCCCTAGTGGGCGTGGTAATCTTGCTCTTCCAAGGGCTCTTCCCACGGGTAATGATCAGCTCACTTGGTTCTAAGTATGACTTATTGATTAAAGATGCTTCATCAACTCCATATACTTTGAAATTGATGTCAATCATTGCAATCACCTTGGTTCCATTTATGTTAGCTTACACTGTATGGGCATACTACATCTTTAGAAAACGGATTAAGCAACCAGTCATTGTAACGGGGGAAAAATAATGGTCGATAAAGCGATTATGCGCTTGTCGGGTATTCAAAAATTAATGGGATTGCTTGCGGGGCTTGATGTCTTGCAAGCTTTCTTTATTATCGGACAAGCTTACTACTTAAGTAGTGCAATTACCGGCCTATGGTCGGGCGAAAGTTTAACAACACAAGGCTCAGCAATTGGACTATTTGTCTGCTGTTATTTAGGCCGACACCTAATCAATTACTTCAAGGATGAACGGCTAGATAGCTATGCCGCCACGCAAGCGCGCTTATTGCGGCGCCAGTTGCTCACCAAGCTCTTTAAGCTTGGGCCGCAAATTGTTCAAGAAGAAGGTACCGGGAACGTAATTACCATGGCCCTAGACGGGGTTAGCCAGGTGGAAAATTACTTACATCTAATCTTGAACAAGATGGTTAACATGTCGATTATTCCGTGGATTATCCTTGCCTTCGTCTTTTACCTCGATTGGCAGTCAGGGCTAGTATTGCTGATTGTTTTTCCATTAATCATCATCTTTATGATTATCTTGGGTTATACGGCTAAGGCTAAGGCGGACCGGCAGTATGAATCCTACCAGCGCTTATCTAACCACTTCTTAGATTCATTACGTGGGATTGATACCCTTAAGTTCTTCGGTTTGAGCAAGCGGTACGCGCAAAGCATCTACCGGACCAGTGAAAGTTTTCGTAAAGCAACTATGAGTACCTTAAGGATTGCAATTTTATCCACCTTTGCGTTGGACTTCTTTACGACCCTGTCAATCGCGGTGGTAGCGGTCCTGTTAGGGTTGCGGTTAATCGACGGGCGGATGGAGCTTTTCCCAGCCCTAACCGCTCTAATCCTAGCGCCGGAGTACTTTTTACCGGTGCGTGACTTTGCTAATGACTACCATGCGACTCTTGACGGTAAAAACGCCATGCAAGCCATTCAAACTATCTTGACTAAAGAAGAGATTAAAAAAGAGCAAGTTAAATTGCCTACTTGGAGCGAGGATTCAGTCCTAGAGCTAAACAACGTAGGGATGGCCTACGGTCAAAAGGAAATCCTAGCGGGGACTAACCTAAAGTTTAAAGGTTACCAAAAGGTGGGGATTATCGGAATGAGTGGTTCTGGTAAATCAACCTTAATCAACCTTTTGAGTGGCTTCTTGCCCGCTAAGGAGGGCCAAATTAAAGTGGCCGGCCAAGAAGTTGCTAACTTCGACCAAGCTGATTGGAAGAAGCAGCTACTCTATATTCCCCAAAATCCCTATGTCTTTGAGGGTAGCTTGAGGGAGAATTTGACATTTTATACACCTAATGCCAGTGAAGCAGATATTCTTGAAGCTATTAAGGTGGTTGGTTTAGACGAGCTCTTAGCTGAACTGCCCCAGGGGTTAGAGACTAAGATTGGAAATGGCGCCCGGGCTTTAAGTGGGGGCCAGGCGCAAAGAATCGCGCTCGCCCGGGCCTTCTTGGATAAACAGCGGCGGGTAATGATTTTTGACGAGCCAACTGCTCACCTAGACATTGAAACTGAACTAGAACTTAAGGAAAAAATGTTGCCGCTAATGGCCAACCGCTTGGTCTTATTTGCGACCCACCGCCTCCACTGGCTAAATCAGATGGATTTGGTGGTGGTCTTGAATGAAGGTCAAGTCGTTGAAGTGGGACCTTATGCTGAGTTATTAGCTAAAAAGGGTTACCTCTATCAACTTAAAAATGAAATGAGGGGTGGAGTCAATGAATAAGGTAGCGTTGTTTAAGCAACTTCAAGGCGATAAATGGGTGAAGCCCTTTTTGAAACAATATAAGAAAACCTTGTATTTGGCCCTATTTTTAGGTTTCTGTACCTTCTTTTGTGGAGGGGCATTGATGTTTAATTCGGGGTATTTGATCAGTAAGTCGGCTTCACATCCAAGCAATATCTTGTTAGTTTATATTCCAATTGTGCTTACCCGGGCCTTTGGGATTGGCCGCCCAGTATTTCGCTATGTCGAACGTCTAACTAGTCATAACTGGGTTTTAAAGATGACCTCTAACCTACGGGTGAAGCTCTACCGCATCCTAGAACAAGATGCGATTTTCTTCAAGCGTGATTATAGCCTGGGGGATGTGATGGGGCTGTTGGCCGAAGATATTAACCATCTCCAAAACCTTTATTTACGGACGATTTTTCCGACCGTAATCGCCTGGCTCTTGTACATCTTTATTGTGATTGCCTTAGGCTTTTATTCACTATGGTTTGCGCTTGTCATGCTCTTTTATTTTGGGATTATCCTCATTGTCTTTCCCTTATGGTCAGTGCTAGTTAACGGGGCCCGCCAAAAGCAAGAGAAGGTCCTAAAAAACGAGCTCTACACTAACCTAACCGATAATGTTTTGGGAATTTCAGATTGGATCTTTAGTCAACGGGGCCAAGAGTACGTTGAACTACATGAACAGGCTCAAGCCGACTTGTATGCCGTTCAAGCTAAACTACGGAAATTCAATAACTTGCGGGGCTTATTATTTGAGCTAACCTACGGGGGGATGGCCTTGGTAACCTTGCTATGGGCTAGTGGTCAGTTTGTTGGTGACCACGGGGGCGCAGCCAATTGGATTGCAGCCTTTGTCTTGGCCATCTTTCCTTTAGTCGATGCTTTTGCCGGCCTACCAGCTGCTAGTCAGGAGACCAATGTTTATGCCGATTCGTTGGAACGATTAAATAAATTGCCGGACCAACGGGAGGCTAAAGAAGTCAGTGAGTTGCCACAAGCACCTTATGACTTGGTCGTCAAAGACTTATCATTCCAATATGGTAAGAATCAAAAAGAAGTGCTGACAGATTTGAACTTAACGATTAAACGGGGACAAAAGCTGGCCATTTTAGGGCGGAGTGGTTCTGGTAAGAGTACCTTAGCCAACTTATTACGTGGTGACCTCAAGCCTACCAAGGGCCAAATTACCCTCGGTGGTGTGGATGTCAGTGTCCTAAATGAACAAATGGCTGATTATATTGGGGTCATCCAGCAAGCACCATATTTATTTAATACGACCTTAATTAACAACGTTCGTTTGGGTAACGAGGATGCTAGCCCTGAGGACGTTTGGGCAGTGCTTGAACGGGTTGGACTTAAGAAGATGGTAGCTAGTTTACCAAAGGGTTTAGAGACCATGGTTGATGAAGCCGGCCTCCGTTTTTCTGGCGGGGAGCGACACCGCTTGGCGCTAGCCCGCATCCTACTTCAAGATACTCCGATTGTCCTCCTAGATGAGCCGACGGTTGGGTTAGACCCAGTAACGGAGCAGGCCCTAATTACGACCTTTATGGAACAGTTACAGGGCAAAACCTTGATTTGGATTACCCACCATTTGAAGGGAATCGAACAAGTAGATAAAGTAATCTTTATTGAGGATGGTCAGCTAGAGATGGAAGGTAGTCCAGAAGAATTGGCTAAGACCAGTCCTCGCTACCAAAAGCTAAAGGCGATTGATGACGGGCGCCTTTAAACTAAAAGTCACGCATGGAGATTCATGCGTGACTTTTTTAGTTAGATTTTACGTTTAAGTAAATGGTTGGTTAGTTTAGTAAGTTGCTTTTTAGTCTGAGACTTAGGCAGGCCTTCAATATCAACTAAGGCTTTGTGGGTAAACTTGCGGGCGACCTCACGAGCAGCATCGACTCCGCCTAAGGTTCTGACTAGGTTAGCGACGGCCTGCATATCTGCCAACTCCATTTGGTTTTGTTTATCTAAGTATGGTTTAAAAGCTGCCGGCTCTTTTTTTAGGGCTAGGAGCAGTGGAAGCGTGTAGACCCCAGTATTTAGGTCCTCGATGACTGGTTTATTGAAGTCGGCCTGGTTAGCACTATAGTCCAAGATATCGTCTAGCATTTGGAAGGCTAGGCCAATGTTGAGCCCGATTCGCCCGGCCCGGCGGACTACTTCGGGGCTAGCCCCACTAAAGTAGGCGCCTTCTAAACTTGCCAGGCGAAAAAGTTCGGCCGTCTTACCAGAGGTTGACCGTAAGTAATCGTGAATTGACTGGGTCTGGTTGTAACGGAGATGCATTTGGTCTAGTTCACCTAGTAAAATCTTTTTCATAGCGGCTGCGTTGATCTGCATATAATGAGAACCGTTCATAGTTTCGAGGGTCAAGTCAAAGAAAATGGTAAACAATAAGTCACCAGTATAAACGGCGATGTCTTTCCCAAATTTAGCTTGGATAGAAACCGTGCCACGCCGTAAGGGGGAGTCGTCAATAATATCATCATGGATTAGAGTCGCCATATGTAAGATTTCTAGGGAAGCGGCGATTTTGGTCAGCCGGTTTTCGTCTTGATTGGGTCCAAAGTTGGTAAATAAAAAGAAAAAAGCCGGACGCAGGTACTTACCCCCAGCTTGAGCTAGCTGGGCGACCGCCTGGGAGATTTCTGGATTACGAACTTGGACGCGTTGTTCGATTAGGTTTTTAACTTGCGCAATTTGCTTTTCTAAAACAGGGTATGTTTTCCAATATGATGACATGAATAAACCTCTTTACTAACGTTTAGATACAAGTTTAATTCTACCTGTTTAAAAGCTTAAAAGCTAGTTAAGAAATTAAATTGTAAACGATTTTAATTTGGCAAAATATTTTTCAAATTTAAGAGATTGCTTTATAATAATTATGTAAAAGTTTTATTGAGAGAAGGGTACTTGAAGATGACTGTCCCAGTTTTTTTGGAATTGGTCGAAATGAAAGCTAAGACGGCCAGTGTTTTACCCTTTTTAATTGGTCTTTGTTTTAGCTATTACTACTATGGTACGGTCCATGTTGCCTATGTTCTCATGTATTTTGTGGCCATGTTTTTATTTAACATGTTCGTCGACATTTGGGATAACTATAATGACTATCACCGGGCGGTCGATGTTCATGATTACAAACAAAATACCAATATCATTGGCCGTGAGCACCTATCTTTAGTACAAGTCAAAACATTAATGGCTTGCTTTTTTATTAGTTCGCTATTGATAGGGTTAGTGCTAGCCTGGATAGTAGGTTGGCCCCTGTTGATTATGGGGGGCTTTTGTTTCTTGGTGGGCTTACTTTATTCGGCTGGACCTAGACCGTTATCGAGCCTGCCACTAGGTGAATTTTTCTCTGGCTTTACCATGGGCTTTGTAATCAGTTTAATCTGCGTCTACCTCAACACCTACCAAGATTTTGCTTGGACCTGGGCGAATTTAGGGCGGATTTTGCTAATTGCTTTGCCTAACACACTGTGGATTGCTAATTTGATGTTAGCCAATAACCTGTGTGATAAGGAAGAAGACGAAAAAAATCATCGCTACACCCTGGTCCATTACATAGGCTTAAAGGGTGGGCTGTGGCTGTTTGCCGGGGCCAATGTCGTAGCTTTATTAGCAATTATTGGAGAGTTTTTATGGGGGCTTGCCCCAGCCACAGTTTTGCTGAGTTTGCTATTGATTCCATTTATCTACAAGCAAACTAAGTTGTTGTGGCAAAAACAAGTAAAAAGGGAAACGTTTATCTGTGGAGTAAGGATTCTTGCAGTGGGTTCTTTAACCCAAGTAGTGACTTACTTAATCGGAATTATATTGTAAAGGAGTTCGTGCTGACTATGAAGGAAGTATTAGTATTAGGTGCAGGTTATGCAGGTTTAAAGACTGTTCGTAATTTGCAAAAGGAAAGTGGAGATTTCCACATCACTTTAGTTGATATGAATGACTATCACTATGAAGCGACTGAGTTACACGAAGTTGCTGCGGGTTCTCAACCAAAGGATAAGATTACATACCCAATTAGGGATGTCTTAAATGACAAGAAGGTTACCTTCTTACAAGACGAAGTTACTAAGATTGACCCGGCTAATAAGTTGGTATCAGTTAAGAAGAATGGTAGTCTTCACTATGATTACGTGGTTGTTGCCTTAGGTTTTTGCTCGGAAACATTTGGGATTAAAGGGGCCCAAGAAAATGCTTTGCAAATGGTTGACATTGATACTGCCGAAGCAATTCACCAACACATCATCGCAATGATGAACAAGTATAAGGAAACTAAGGATAAGAACTACCTCAAGTTACTTATCTGTGGGGCTGGTTTTACCGGGATTGAATTAGCCGGGGCTTTCGTTGACGAACGCAAGAAGTATGCCCAAATTGCCGGCGTAGATGAAAGTGAAATCGAAATTATCTGTGTAGAAGCAGCTACCCGGATTTTACCAATGTTTGATGATGAAATGGCTCAATACGGGGTTAACCTAATTAAGAAATTAGGGGTTAACTTGATGACGGGCTGCATGATTAAGGAAATTCGTCCAGGGCAAGTTGTTTACGCTAAGGGCAAAGATGATCCGGAAGAACACGTAGTAGAAGCAGCTACAATCGTTTGGACTACTGGTGTCAGTGGTAGCCCTGTTATCGGTGAATCTGGCTTTGAACAACGTCGGGGTCGGGTAATGGTTAAGCCTAACTTAACTGCCCCAGATTATGATGATGTTTACATTATCGGGGACGTTTCCGCATTGATGGATTCAGCTTCTAACCGGCCATTCCCAACTACTGCTCAAATCGCAACCCGGATGGGAGCTCACGTAGCTACTAACTTAGCTCACCAATTAAAGGGAGAAGCAACAGAAGACTTCGACTTCAAGTCACTAGGGACAGTTGCTTCCGTAGGTAACACCCACGCCTTTGGGGTGGTTGGTACTAAGAAAATCAAGGGGTACCCTGCTTCCTTTGTTAAGAAGGCAATCATGAATAAGTCTTTAGTTGATATTGGTGGTTTGAAGGAATTATTAGCCAAGGGACGTTTTGATTTGTACCACTAAAAAATGTCCCCGTCGTCAAGATTGGGGGAATGGCTATGAAAAAAACGTTGATAGTTTCGTTAGCAGCCTTAGCCTTAGTGTTAGCGGGCTGTGGTAACCAAGCAGAAAAGCAAGCGCAAGCAAGCAGCGATAAGGTTTCCACGAGCCACAAGAAGCAAGCCCAGACTAAAAAAGCAAGTTCTACTAGTAGCTCAAGTTCGGTTTCTAGTCAAAGCAGTAGTGAAGCAAGTAGTAGTCAGACCCAAAGCAGTGCTACCAGTTCGAGTGCACCTGATTACTCTGGCCAGGTACGGATTTCAGCAACGCAAAACCTGCAGCGGTTAGGTCAGTTTAATTACTTGCTAAAGTATAACTTAGGTAAGGAGATTGTGCTTCCTAATAATCCAGGTTATAACGATGAAAGTAAGAAGTTAAACGTCTGGTATGAAGGTGATGGGAATAACTATAGTATTCACTACAGCCAAGCTGCCAGTAGTCAAGACTTTAACGCCAATAGTTTGCGGGATGTGACCGATTATGCCGTCTTTACCAAGAAGACCTATGGTTCCGCTAGCGAAGCCCAGGCTGAAATCAATTACCAAACGGCGGCCATGACCCAAGGCCTACCTAAGGTTAATCTGGGGTATGGAATTATTGGGACGATTGATTCCGGGGCAGGTCAAAAGTACTTGCACTGGAATGAAGGACGCTGGTCTTTAGGTGTCCACGCAGTGGCGGTTAATGGTGAGGATCCAGTACCAACTGCCCGCAAGGTAGTGGAACTGCTAGAGCGTTACTACTTGCCTACACCTGATAAGTATGGGTTTGGTAGCTTTAGTGTAGCTAGTTCTAGTGGCCAACAGGCACCTACCTTAAAGTGGCAGGCTGGTAATAGCGTTTATAGCCTGGAAGCCAAGGATTTAACGGTATTAGTTAGAATAGCTTCAACTGTCAAATAATATAAAAATGACCTCTACGTTGAAAACACAACGTAGGGGTCATTCTTATTAGTGTTGGTTTGTAATCTCAATGACATTTTTTATTTAAGTTTATTTAATGTAAATTGAATAAAAATGCTAGCATAATAATTATAGATAGTGTATTATCCTAGGAGTGCTAATATATCGTGCACTAAGAAACGTGAAAAGCCACGCAGCGGTGGCTTATAAAACAAGGGGGTTAGATTGTGAAACAAGCAACTATTTCATTTAATAACGTCATGAAGTCTTATGACGACGACGTGCCAGTTTTGAAAAATATCAGTTTTGACATCGAGGAGGGGAAGTTTTACACCTTACTGGGGCCTTCAGGGTGTGGTAAGACGACGATTCTCCGCATGATCGCAGGTTTTTCAGAGCCAACTAAGGGAGACATTTACTTTGAAGGGAAACGAATTAACAAGGTTCCGGCTAATAAGCGCCAAGTTAATACTGTTTTCCAAGACTATGCTTTGTTCCCACATATGAACGTATTTGATAATATTGCCTTTGGGTTGAAGATGCGGCATTTACCTAAGGAACAGATTGAAACCAAGGTAAAAGAAGCCTTGAAGATGGTTCGCTTGGATGGTTACGAAAAGCGCGGGATTAATGAGATGTCAGGGGGACAAAAACAACGGGTGGCGATTGCTAGAGCGATTGTTAATAATCCTAAAGTTTTGATTGCTGATGAACCAACA
>SAMEA104315421__coassemble_719_pt1 | contig 32088 bp, 27 predicted proteins | sample SAMEA104315421__metabat2_low_PE_055 | metagenome-assembled genome bin SAMEA104315421 (sample SAMEA104315421) | gut metagenome | biome: Monkey gut; feature: monkey-associated habitat; material: faeces | place: China | collected 2013
CAGACCTTCAAAACAGCCAGCACTCGCCTTTTAACCTCTGCTTCTTCCACCTGCCGTAACCGTAATCCTAAAGCCACTTCATCAAAAATCATCGTCTTAGAAATCATTTGGTTAGGACTTTGCATAACATAGCCAATCTTATCAGCCCGCTCCTTAATAGACTCAGCTTGCAGGTCCTGCCCCCGCCAACTAATGCGGCCGCTTGGGGTAATAAAGCCACACAAGGCCTTAAATAAGGTCGACTTGCCGGCTCCATTGCGACCCACCACCGCTAGCATTTCCCCCTGCTTAATTTGGGCGGAAATTTCCTTTAAGGCCGGTGGATTTTGGGGCAGATATTGATAAGAAAGGTCGGCCACTTCTAGTAGCGGTTGGGCTTGCTTTTGAGTAATCTCAGCTGGCTGCTGGGCTTGCCAGTCAGCCAACTGTTGGGCTTGCTCATCCGTCAAGCAAAGACTAGCCATTGACTCTATACCCTTAACCTCATTCAAATCAACGCCAGCGTATTTAAGCGCGGTCACGTAAAGAGGCTCCCTAATACCACTGTTCATCAGCAAGTCAGACCGTAATAGCTCTGCCGGCGGTAGATCCGCTACAATTTGTCCATCGTTAATCACGATTACCCGGTCAACTGGTTTAGTCAAAACTTCCTCTAAGCGGTGCTCTACAATTACAACCGTTACGTCTTCCTGACGGTGCAAGTCATCAATTAAATCAATCGTCGCTTGGCCACTAGCTGGATCCAAATTGGCGAGGGGTTCATCAAACAAAAGTAAGGGACTTTCATCAATTAACACCCCAGCTAAAGACACCCTTTGTTTTTGACCCCCTGATAATTCTTGGGGCCGGTAGTTAAGGTGACTAGCTAAGTTGACCCGCTTAGCCCACTTAGCTACTCGTTTTTGCATCTCGCTTTTAACTACCCCATCATTTTCCAGGGCAAAAGCAATGTCTTCTGCCACGGTCAAGCCAATAAACTGACTGTCAGTATCTTGCAAAACCGTGCCCGTTTCAAAGGAGAGGTCAAACATGGTCGTCTTAGTAATATCCTTTCCCGCTACTAATGCCTGCCCCTTGATTTCACCTTCATACTGGTTGGGAATTAGACCGTTTAAGCATTGCAGTAGGGTTGACTTACCACTCCCAGATGGACCACAGATACAAATTTTTTCGCCAGGATAAATCTGCAAATTAATATTTTTTAAAGTTGGGTGGGCTTGACTTTCATAGCGGAAAGAGAAGTCTTTAAAGTCAATAATTGCATCTGTCATAGCTTAGTCTTTTCTTAGTGATCCTTTCTTAGTCCGAGTGGCTGCATAAGCTTTGAGCAAGAGGGTTCCTAAAATCGCAACGGAAATAGCGTTGGCAGTCGCAGACACAATCCCTTGCAGATAAACTTTATTAGCTGGTTCAGAGTAAATCAAGATATCAAGCGATGGAGCAACTAGGGCCCATACTAGGTAGTTGGCCACTACTTGAACCAAGTTAAAACTTAAAATTTGCTTTAACTTAAATTCACCGTGCTTGAGGTCAAACCTTGAGCCCACTAGCCCAAAGATTAAACCGATGATGCCAGAACAAATAACCCATGACCACCATGGACTCCCATACGCAGTCGCATCCTTAATCGTATGTCCGATTAACCCAATCAAAAAACCGGCAACCGGCCCATATAAGGAGGCCATCAAGGCTAAAAAGGGATAGGTTGTTTCGATACTTGTGTTAGCTACTCCGGTTGGAATCGACACGAACCGCCCTAAAATCACAAACACGGCCGCCCCAATTCCAATCGCAACTACTGTTTTCACAGAAAAACCATTCTTTTTCATAAAAAAACTCCTCTCTTAGCATTAGTCTTCCTTCATTTTGCAAAAAATCAACTAAAAAAGCAAGCGGGACTACTTAATAAATCCGCTTGCTTTTCACTAATTTTCATTTTCCGTTGCGTTTTCTTGCTCACTAGCAGCTAGCGTTGCCAAGTAACTTTCAAACTGAGCCACCACTAAGTCTAAAAACTTAGCCGGCTTAGCTTGGGCGCTGGCCAAGTCCGTAATTTCATCAATCCGGTAACCAGACGCATTCAAGCCCGGAGCTTCAAAACTTAGATACACGTTGAGAGGAACTTCTGCCTCCTCGTCACTAAAGAAATTATCCACCCGCTTAATATCTCTGAAAGCCAAGTTAATAATCCCGGTTTCTAAAAACAGTTTGAAGTCACTATCATCCTTAATAGTTAAACTTACCTGGGCTAAGTTTTGGGGATGGTCAGCCACTTCTTCCAAAAAGGCCGTAACCACTTGCCCCAAGGCTTGTTTTAGGTCAGCTTGAACTTGCTTTAAGTCAGCACTAAATTCTTGGCTAGCAAAAGTCTGCGCCTCTCCAGCTGCTAAGAAATCTTTAACTCTTATCTTCAATATGTCCACATCCTTCTGTCAGCCATTTTACACGAAATTAAAGGTTAATGTCCATATTGAAAGTGAGCTTAGACAAGGTTAGCCCCTCAGTGATGCAACTAGCAATCTGTTCTTCCGTCCGTTTCCTCATATCCGCTACTAACTTATAGTTTTGCTTGGTCAAATAGTCGGTCAAAGCTTTGCCTTCTAGTTTCTTAGCCATCTTATCAGTTGCTTCTAGGTGAGCCAGTTGCGCTTGGCGGGCAGCCGTTAGGTAGTCGCGGTTGGCTTGGATAAAGTTTGAGTAGTGCGATTCGGTTAACATCGAGAGAGCCCGGTACATCCAGTAAGCACTAGTCATATCGAATTTGAGTGGGGTGTTAGCCCAAGATGGGTCGGTATCATTAGCGTTGGTATAAAATGGCAGGTAAGGTGTAAACGTTGGCACCCCAAAGCAAATCCACATTAAAGCCGCTTGTTTTTCAGGCACATCGTTTCTGATTTGCAACACATGGGAGTTTTGCGTCCGGTTTAAAGAAATCGGCCGGTATCTCCGCTTATCAGCCTCGCTTCCATGACCTAACGGATCAAAGGGCGTTTCATTGTAATGTGAACTTAAAACCGCCTGCAAATCTGCAACGCTCAAAAGCCGGTTAGCCTTTCGCAAAAATGGTAGGTCGCTTGACTCAGGCTCTTGGCTAACTTCCGGGTTAAATAACTTTTGCCCATACCACACGCGGGGCGTATTGTAATGCCGGTCCTTTTCGTTATCGGTCCCAAAAATTTTCCTAAAGTTAAACTTACCGTGAGGATTAGGATTTAGGTGGTACTTAGCAACAAATTCTTCTAGTCCATCTGACCATAAATAATTTTTAGGGTCCTTAAAATCAATGTAGTCTTGCGCAACCTGGTTAGCACAGATAGCGTAGGAATCATCAGGAATCCTGGTAGCAGCCCAGTGGTGACCGGTAACAATTTCCATGTACCACACTTCATCTTTATCGCTAAATAAGACCCCGTTACCTTCGGGAGAACCATACTGCTTGATTAACTTTCCTAAATACTTAACCCCGTCTCGGGCCGAATCAATGTAGGGTGCAACCATGTCTTGGATTGAGTCTTCTGCTAGTCCATTTTCTACCCACGGATCGTGAGCTAACGCAGCCGGGTTACCATAAACAGATTCCGTCGCCGACATAGCCACGTTTTTTTCATTGATTGAGCTTTCACCAAAGACCCCGTTTTTAGCCACATCGGCATTAGGTGTCATCGTGGTCCGGTAGCCTTTAGCAGGCAAAGGTGCGCTAAAGCCATTTTTATTTGAAACCCAAGTTTCCTTACGGTTCTTCACAGCAGGTTGCATAATAAACCTTTGCGGTGTTAGGGGTAAAAAGGTATCGTCATTGCGCGCAATCATCGTTGAGCCATCAATCGTCGCCTTCTTGCCGACTAAAATTGTTGTACATGCTTGTTCCATCATCATGGACGCCCCCAATATCTTTTATAAATACAATTTTATTGTACTCTCATCTTTCAACAAGACAAGTTAATTAAGATTGTGTAAGACTTAAGTCGCAAAGCTTGCACCCACCAGGTTAACTTCCTATAATAAAGGCAAATCAAGCATTAGAGGGACTTTTATGCGTAAATTTTTTAAATTAATCTTACTAGTATTGCTCTTCATAGGAGGAGCTACTTACTACTACCATCATCAGGTCAAGCTAAATCAGGCAACTACCTTATCTAGCCGCGCCCAGTCTAAGGTTAACCCTAAAAAAACGGTTATGCGGACCCCGATTAACTGGCGCTTACCTTCTGAAACAGTGGCCTACCCTGATTTAAAGCAACTGAATGATTTTTGGATTAAGGTGGTTATTTCCAAAAACCGGGTCTACCTAATGGATGGTAAAAAGGTGGTCTACACCATGTATGCTTCCGCCGGTGAATACGAACGGCAAGCCGACGGCAAAAAGAAGTCTACCACCCCAACCGGGACTTACTACATTCAAGCCGAACGCGGGGATAGCTTTTATAATCCTAACCTCAACGAGGGGGCTAACTACTGGACTTCCTGGTTAAACCACGGCGAGTACCTCTTCCACACGGTTCCCACCGATGCCAACGGAAACTATAAGGTGGCAGAAGCCAAAAAGCTGGGTAAAAAACCGGCTTCCCACGGCTGCATTAGGCTCTCAATTGCCGATGCTAAGTGGATTAATCAAAATGTCCCCCAGGGTACTAAGGTCGTTATTACTGATTAAAAAAGCTAAGCTATTGAAAGTACAAATTACCTTTCAATAGCTTAGCATTTTTTATAGCCTACTCTTCGTAATCATCTGGAAAATGATTCTTAGGGTCTTGGTGGATAAAGATTGGCGTTTTGGCCGGCATGTTTTCAGCAAACCACTGTGCATCGGCTAACGACAAGCGGATTGACCCGTAAGCCTTGACATTGTGCTTTTTAGTCACCTTTTGCCCTAGTTGCTTAGCGCTTGCTTTAATTACCTGGCCGTCCTTATTGACAGGTACTGACTCAAAGCGGTGCAAGCCCCCGTCAGTAAAACTAACCCAACTCTTAGCTCCATAACCCCTGGTAGCGTCGAAGTAAGCTGGTCCCCGGTTCTTATCGAGCTTAAATAAACCTAACGGTGTTTTTTGATACTCTTTTTGACCCTTGTCATAATTCTTCGCAGCCGAAGCATTCATTGTATAAAGTGTGTAGCGCCCAGACTTAATGTAGACACGTTGCTTAGCTAAAGAGACTTCAACCCATAACCTGTAAGGGTGTTTTTTAGTGTTATGGTACTGCTTAGCCCTAACGTTAGGGTAAGGCATCGTCAGCGACGAGAGCTCGTAACTAAGCGGTTTACGTTCGTGGTGCTTAATCTTTTTTAATAATTGTTTCTCCCGTTTAGCAGCCTTTTTATCCAGTTTGGCTTGCTTAGCCATTTTAACAGCATTCTTTTGGTTAGCATGGTGGACATGAACCGCGGTGTAAGCCGTCACTAACACTAGGCATACTGCCACCACCCACTGAATTAGGTTTCCTTTTTTCATCACTTACCTCACTTAATCTGCCGGGGTCATTGTCCCGGTAGCGTAGTTAATCTTAAAGCCTGGTTCAACGTTAGGCACGATGACATTCAGCTTAAATTTGCCATCCCGACTCCGGGCTTGAATATGGTAGCAACGCGGAATAACCTCCCCGCTACTATGGTAAAGGGGTTCTACTTGGTAGCGGACATTGTCATGGCTCTTGACTGCCTCTAAAACTTCCTTTTCAATCTCAGCTTGCAATACCCCGTTAGACCACTGGGTTTGGGGAGTTAGGTTTGTCCGCTTAGTATTTTTAGTCTTGAATACCCGGTCATCGAACAGACTCCGCGCAATCAAGTGTCCCCGGGTAAAGCCTTCAGCAAAGCCAACTGGATCAGTTTTAATTGCTTCTTTATTGCTTAACCTTGGCAAGTTAGCCTTAACAATCCACATGCTTGCCTTGGTAGGACGCCCCCGTCCATCAACCCTTAACGTCGGAATCTTTTGCGTCCGTGGTTGCGTAAAGCCCAGGCGGGTCTTGTTATCATTAACCACAAAGACGTTTCGTTCCGTGTCGAATTCCAAGCTAGCCGTAGCTAGTTTATAGCTCTTTTGAATACCTTCGGTTAAAGAATTCCGGGCCCGGTTAATATCATCGGTCGGAATATTTTCGTATAAAGCTTCGTCTAAATTGGTGACCGTCCGCGCGTTAGGCGTAGGATTTTCCACCTTCTTAGGAGCATTTAAGCGTAATACCTGGTTGGAATTAGCTTGTTGGAAGCGATTCTTAGTCTTATTTTCGCGAATCACATAGTTGCCGGTTTGACCTTCTTGCCGCCGGTTGCTTTCTGCCTTCTTCTTAGTTACTAGCAACTGACTCAATTTATCCGTAACTTTGGTGACATCGGCTGGTTGCTTTAAATCCGTTGGCTTAAAGCCTAACAAATTCAGCACTTCCTTACGTAATAAGGCATCTATCGCCGCTTGCTTTTGGCGTTCATTTTCGATTAATTGTTTTTGTAAGGCATCTATTTGTGCCTGCAATTTCTTTTCCTCTTCTAATAGCTGGTTAAAAGAATCATCCTTGATTCCCACATAAACCATCCTTTCTACTTATGCGTAATAAAATCCAACAATTTAAATAATGTTTGCTTATTGGCAGGCGGAACCGGGTAGGCCATCACTTCGTCTGGGTACTGCTTAAATTCTGAACCCTGGAGATAACCCTTATCATTGATGACAATTTCTCTGACATTATCCGCCAAGGTTTCGAAGTGAAATTGCAAGCCAATCACATTATCTCCCACTAGGATTCCTTGATTTTCAGTGTACTCACTGCTAAATAGGGTCGTTATTTCCCGGGCGATGTAGGGCGGAAAATGACATTGCTCAGCATGCCAGTGAAGCGCCGTCAGAGCCACGGGAATTTTTGGAATGACGTTGCTGGTCTTTTCCACCATCCCCCAGCCAGCCTCTTTAGGCCCACTGGACACTTCGCCCCCAATCGTAATGGCGATTTGTTGCATCCCAAAACAAACACCAAAAACCGGTTTATGAACTTCCATCATCTTAGCGATTAGGGCTCGTTCTTCTAAAATCCACTCATCCTTGTCGTTGACACTCATTGGTCCACCTAAAATAACCAAGAGGTCGGTTTCGGCTGCAGTGGGTAAGCCACAGTCAAAATGAACGGGGTGGTAAATATAGAGTTGATGCCCGTGTTCGTGGGCCCAATCAGCAATCGCTCCCGGTCCCTCGTTAGGAGTATGTTGAATTACATTAATCCGCATAATTAAATTACCTTCCTTTCAAGGCATTTTATTTAATTATACCCTAGAAAGGCTGGATAAGTTAGTACTAGCCAACTTTTAAGCAAAAATAAATCCACATGTGCACCAAAGCGGGCCCATGTGGAGCTATTTAATCTTCAATTAATTGAACAAGTCCCTAGTTTTAACTACTTACTCGAGTTAAGCAGCTCACCTAAACTAGAGTCGAGCTCCACGTGGCTAGCACGCTTTGCCCTTATTTAGCTTCTTTTTCAGCTTCTTCGCGTTCCTTCAAGAAGTTTAAAACAGCTTGGTGTTGAGCGCGACGCTTCTTAATGTTCTTGGAGTTAACAGGACGACGATCGTTAGCTACCCCAACGTGTGTGTTTTGTGACATGTGTTAAACCTCCCTTCGTCTATCCATGCATCTTCTCATTTTATACAATTTTCCAAGCTTTTTCAAGGCTTTTCTGTAAATTAGCCTGTTTAACCAAAAAGGCCCGCAATCAGAGCGGACCCTACGTTAACTTTTTTTCTAAAATAACCAGTATAATTGAACGACGCTAACAACTAACACCGTCCATGCTAGGGCTGAAAACAACAATCCCCAAACTAACCCCTTTAAAAATTCCATTTTCTTTACCTCGTTTACTTTCAAGTCCTCTAAATTATACCCAATTAATTGGCAATTAGTAGTCCTTTTAAGATAACTTGGTAAAAAAACAAACTTTCTTTAAAATTCGTTTACTTTTGGTGTCTAAACTGGTGCACTACTACCGTTGCGACTAGAGAAATTAACACCAACGCCCCAAAGATAGCCGCCGGAATTTCAATCTCAATCATCGGAATTGTTAAGAAGAGTTTGATGGCAATTAAGGCAATTAAGAAGTAAGCCGTCACTTCTAATTCAGGCACAATATCCATCAACTTCATGATTACCTCCGCAATCCCCCGCATCGCTAAAATCCCAATTAGGCCCCCGATTAAAACAATCACCGGGTTAGTTGAAATTGCCAGGGAGGCTAAGATTGAATCGATTGAAAAGACAATGTCCATCGCCTCAATCGAAACAACTACCGACCAAAAGAGGGGTAAAATTCGCTTCTTTTCCTTCTTCTTTTTTTGCTTAGAAACTGGGTGAGCCATATGGTAGAAGTGACTTAGTGCCAGATACATCAAGTACCCTGCCCCAATCACCTTGATTTCCCAAAAGTGAATCAAATAGGTCCCTACCCCGATTAAAAGGAAGCGGAAGATATAGGCGCCCCACAAGCCGTAAAACAAGGATTTTTCCTGCTGGACCTTGTCAGGTAGCTTTTGGGTTTGAGCTGCTAAGACAATCGCATTATCAACCGAAAGCAAGCACTCGATTAAAACTAAGGACAGGATAATCATCCAGTCTTGGCCCGAAGTAATAACCGTTTTCCAATTTTCTAATTCAAAAAATGGTCCGTATAAATTTTGTAAAAGTGACAATTAACTTATCTGCTCCTTCAAATTGAATTTTTCCCTCTTAATTTTAGCACACCCGCATTATAAAAATAAAATTTCTACTACTTAAAATTTTAGAAAAGATAGCCGATTCTTAATATGTAGCGCATACATTCCTACTGTGAATGTGCTATACTATTACTTGTGTTTACACGATTTAATTATAGGAGTTGTTTTTTATGAAACATGACACAGATGAGTTGCGGACGCATAAGCACCATCACCACCACAGAAACAAGAAGCGTCGCCGACTCATGAAATGGGTATTAGGGATTTTAGCTTTTGTCATCATCATTGGGGCAGCCGGTGCCATCAAGATTTACACCGATACTAAATCAGCCATTCAAAGTACATATAAACAAGTTAAACATAAAGATATCCGCAAGGGAGCAGCCGCTGATGTGACTGCCGGCGATCCTTTCTCCGTCTTAATCCTCGGGGTCGATACCGGTGAATACGGGCGGACTTACCAAGGACGTTCTGATACCATCATGGTAGCTGCCGTTTCTAAAGATAAGACCAGCTTGGTTTCCATTCCCCGTGATACCAAGGTTGCTATCTCCGGTCACGGTGAAAACAATAAGATTAACGCCGCTTACGCTTACGGTGGCGTCTCTGGGGCAATTAATACCTTGCAAAGTTACCTCGATGTCCCTATCGACCACTATATTAAACTTAACATGCGGGGCTTAGTTCAATTATCAGAAGCCGTTGGTCCAATTACCGTTGACAACGACCTCGACTTCACCAACCTTGGTTACCACTTCAAGAAGGGTAAGGTTACTATTGATAAGAACAACATCTTGGCGTATACCCGGATGCGGTATGAAGATCCTCGGGGTGATTATGGTCGGCAATTACGGCAACGAATTGTTACCATCGCTTTGGTTCATAAGTTGGCCACTGTAGGTAACTTGTCTAAGTACAAACAAATCTTAAATGCCGTCTCAGCTAACATGACAACCGATTTAACCTTTAGCGAAATTAAGTCATTAGTAACTGAATATAAAGGCGCTGATGATAACATCCAACAAGTCCAACTCCAAGGGACGGGCAAGATGATTGACGGTGTTTCTTACGAAGTGGTTTCCCAAGCTAGTCTAAACAAAGTTCAAACGGAACTTAAGGACGCTTTAAAAATCAAATAATAATTAAATAGGCAGTGACTTCTCACAATGAAAGTCACTGCCTTATTTGTTAGACTTGTTTAACGATAATTGAACCCATCACCGCATCGCCTTTGATGATTAAGTCTGGCTGGGCAGCATAGTCGGTCATTTCCACCGGAATTTTCGTAGCCCCCATAATGTTGGCCGTTTGCGTAGCCACCTGCCAGCTAGCAGGTACATAAACCGTTACGTTACCCATAATCACATCTAAGTTTAAGGTAATCGGCTTGCTGGCATTTTCATCCACATACAAATTGAGGTTGCCCATAACCACGTCTGCGTTAACATTATTATCATTTTGATGAAGGTAATGGTTGCTAGAACTCATGATTACGTCAAAGTCAGTTACCGCTTGGTTTGAAGTATACCTTGTTTGCTTAGCGGACCATTCATAAACCGGCCGCTTAGCAAAAAGCAAGTGGCAGCCTAACCCCAAAAAGACTCCAACTAAAAACAAGCTCCCGTCTCCAAGGGGAATTAAGTCCAACCAACGGTTACTTGCCCCTGCTACTAACCCCAGACCTGTAAAGGTAACCAAAATGCTGCGGTTAACCAATCCATATAATGCCACCACCAAGGCAAAAACTAAATAACAAATATCTGCCAGGTTCCAACTAACGGGGATAAAGGCCTTAAGGACCATTGCAGCTGCTAACAAGATTAGCACTATCCCCCAAAAAATTCGATTTTTATTAGCCATCTCAATCAACCCTTTCCTGTAAATAATCTCTAAGCGTCTGGTAATAATGGCGAGAAACATACACTTTCTTCTCGCTATCAGCAAATTTAATCTCACACCCAGCTAAGTTTTTCGTCAGCGCATAGATTTGCTTGGTATTAAGAATGACCCCTTTAGAACAGCGCTGAAAATCACGGGGTAAGCGTTCTTCTAGTTCCTTTAAACTAGCTTTAACCTGGTAAAGTTGGGTGCTGGTATGGGCCCAGGTCCTTCGGTCACTCACCTCAAAAAATAAAATTTTTTCTAAAGCTAGGTAATACTCCGTTTCACCCTGGTAAAAGATTAACTGCCTGCTTTTTAGCTGTAAACTTTGAACCAGCTCATTTACTTCTGGGGTTAACTGCGGAGCTTTGATAATTATTTCAGGCTCTGTTAAGCTCGGATCTAACTCCAGTTTTACCTTCATTTTATTTGCCACCTTTCATTGCCATTGTAGCTACTTTTTAGCTGTAAAGACAGGTCTTTTAAGTAAGTGGTCAGTTTTTTTGCTTAAGTGGTCAATTCCGCTTCCTAAACTAAAAAAAGTGCCTGTCAGCGCCAGACACTTTACCTTACAAGTCTAAACTCAATTCTTCATCCACCCGGTCGACCTGTGTTTTTTTCTGCGGGTGCCGCCCATTAAGGTACCCCTTGATTAACTGGTACACTTCCGTTCGCTCTTCACTGCTTAAAATGTGCCCCGCTAGCTTTAAGTCGGCCGTGGATACGAATAAATCATCCAGTTCAATCGACTCATAGCCCTGTGCTAATAAATAATCGAGGGACACCTGAAAGAAGGCAGCCAATTTTTTGACCTCTAGGTAAGAAGGCTTGGTCTTGCCCAGTTCCCACTTACCGATTTGCCCCGCAGTGTTAGGCCGCTCGCCCTCACTAAGGGTCTGATTTAACGCCTCTGCCAACTGCTTTTGGGATAACTTCCTACCTACTCGTAATGCCCGTAACCTTTGTGGAAACATCAGCCTCACCGTCCTTTTAGATTCATCACCTTACCTTAATTTTACCATAAGACGGTCTCACTAACTAAAATCAGAGCTGACAAAAAAACACCTCACAATTACTAGACTTTGTCTAACAATTGTAAGGCACTTCAACCCAGGGCTTTTTAATTAGAAGTTATTCTTAATACTTTCAATCTTCTTTAAAATAACAGATAATGATCCATCATCATTAGTGACAAATTCAATATAGTCCTTATTTTTCAAAAGCTCAGCTGGCACCACAATTTCGATGCCGTTATCCAACTTTAACTTTTGCTTCTGGTACTTACGCTCAAAGACCGGGGTATTGGCCTCTAAAGCAATCTCTCTTTGGATACCCTTTTGGTCGAGCTCCTCTAGAAATTCCTGCTTAGCCTGGTGGTTATCACCAAAAACTTGCTCGGCCACCCGTTCACTACTTAGACTGGCCTCTTCATCAATTGAATCATATAAAGCCTTTTGCGCCCCCATTACCGCCTCGTACTGCTCAATATCGTACTTTTTACTTACCGTCTTGAGCGCCTTTTTGACCTGGGCAACCTCTTCGGAAATTTTGGGCTTCTTTTCGGTCACTTCTAAGATGCGTTCTAAAAACGACCACTTTCCCTGTATTCCTTGGTAAACCTTGTTATGGATAAAGCAGGTTTGGTCTTTAACAATAATCCCGCAAGAAACGCCCTGGCCCGGGTTAGGGAGGATGGCTTTATTTTGACTAATCTTGTTGGTAACTAAGTTGTCATCGTCATAATCAATCAAGTGAATATACTTAGCACTAAAATCGAGCTTGACCATCCCCGTGTAGGTTTTGCCGTAGCCATCTTCAACCCGAAAGAAGAGTAAGTCCCCTTCCGGAATCTCTTCCCAGGTTTTGATAGCCTCAAAGTAAAATTGGGTTAACTTTTCAGCCACTTCGATAAAGTCCTCGCTTTGACCTACTAAATACTGGGCTGGCTCACTGGCTGCCAAATCCAGGGTCAAACACTCACTGTTTAGAAATTTCTTGACTAACTTTTCGATATATTCTTGAACGATTTGGTCACGCCCATCTAGTTCCTTTTGCGAAAAAACTGCACTATTGATTTCACGATTCATTACGTTAATGACTGCATTTTTGATTTCCAAGCTGTTCACCTCACAGCTATTTTACCTAGGCCTAAGCAAAAAAGCAAAGCCCAAGCTGGACCTTGCTTTTACTCATTATGACAAAGAAACTTACTTGGCTAAATCCTGCTTGGCCAAGTTAATTTGGCGTTTAACCTGGTCAAAGCCAGTCCCGCCATAGGAGTGACGGCGTTTTACGGCCACATAAGCCTTTAAATCCTCGTAAACATCAGCCCCAATCTTAGGGTCAATTTCTTGATAACGGGCTAGCGGAATAGCCTGTAAACTCGTATTTGTCTTGAGCCCCTCTAAGACTAACTGACCAACGATTGCATGCGCCTGTCTAAAGGGAATCCCCTTAGTAGCCAAGTAATCTGCTAGCTCAGTTGCATTAGAAAAATCATTTTCCGTAGCAGCCAGCATCTTTTCCTTATTTACCTTGGCCGTTGCTAACATCCCACTAAAGACCTTTAGACTCGGAATAATCGTCTTGACCGCGTCAAAGACCCCTTCCTTATCTTCTTGCATATCCTTATTATAAGCCAGAGGCAAGCCCTTCATGGTTGTCAATAATCCCATTAAATCTCCAAAGACCCGGCCAGATTTGCCCCGAATCAATTCAGCCATATCAGGATTTTTCTTTTGAGGCATGATTGATGAGCCGGTTGCATATTGGTCGGCTAGTTCCAAGTAGCCGAATTCGTAAGAACACCAGGAAATAATCTCTTCACAAAAACGAGAGAGGTGCATCATCAAGATTGAGGCGTTGCTTAAGAATTCTAAGACGAAGTCCCGGTCGGACACGGCGTCCAAAGAATTTTCATAGACGGCGCTAAAGCCTAGTTCCTTGGCGCTAAAGTGACGGTCGATGGGAAAGGTTGTCCCCGCCAAAGCAGCCGCCCCTAAAGGGGAAATATCGGTGTGTAACTTATTGAACTCGAAACGTTCTAAGTCCCGCTTAAACATTTGGTAATAGGCCATTAAGTAGTGCCCGTAAGAAATCGGTTGGGCGTGTTGGAGGTGGGTATAACCCGGCATAATTGTCTCCACGTTTGCGCTCGCCTTGGCCACAATTACTTCCTGTAAATGCTTCAATTCGCTGATGACGGTTTCTAACCGGTATTTCAAATAGAGGTGTAAGTCGGTTGCGACCTGATCGTTTCTGCTCCGGGCCGTGTGTAATTTACCGGCTACCGGTCCAATTTCTTCGGTCAACAAGACTTCCATGTTCATATGAATATCTTCGTTAGCCACACTAAATTCAAGCTCGCCGGCGGCTAACTTTTGTTGGAGCGCTTCTAGGCCGGTAATGATTTGATCCGCCTCTTTAGCACTTAAAATTTGGGTGTGCTTTAACATCTTGACGTGGGCTAAAGATCCTTCTAAATCTTCATAGGCCATTAGCTGGTCAAAGCCAATCGAGGCTCCGAATTCGTCGACCCACTGCGCGCCAGCCGCCTCAAAGCGACCACCCCACATTTTTTTAATCGCCATTAGTCTTTCCCCGCAATCTTTTGGTGGACTTGTGCATAAACTTGTTGTGGCAAGCCGTAGAGTTTGATAAAACCAGCAGCTGCTTCTTGGTCAAATTCATCGGCGGAAGTATAGGTTGCTAATTTTTCATCGTAAAGTGAGTTAGGTGACTTTCTTCCTTCACAAATCACGTTCCCCTTAAATAATTTCACCCTAACGACCCCGTTAACATCCTTTTGGCTTTCCTTTAAGAATGCTTGCAAAGCCTTCATCAATGGTGAGAACCATAGGGCGTTATAAATCATGTCTGCAATTTGCTTTTCGATTAATGGCTTGAAGTGAGCCATTTCTCTTTCCAAGGTAATGTCTTCAATATCCTTGTGGGCCTTCATTAAAACCGTTGCCGCTGGACATTCATACACTTCCCGTGACTTAATCCCAACTAACCGGTTTTCAACGTGGTCAATCCGCCCAATTCCATGCTTGCCGGCAATTTTATCTAGTTTCATGATTAATTGAGCTAGCGGTAATTCTTCACCATCCAACTTAGTTGGTACCCCTTGTTCAAAGGTGATTTCAATCACATCAGCTTCATCCGGAGTATCTTCTAAGGCGTTGGTTCTAGCGTAAGCATCCGCTGGTGCTGCTTGCCAAGGATCTTCCAAAATCCCACATTCATTAGCCCGGCCCCAAAGGTTTTCGTCAATTGAGTAAGGACTCTTCTTGTTGATAGGAACTGGAATCCCGTTTTTCTTAGCGTAGTCAATCTCTTCTTCCCGTGACCAGTGAACCTCTCTGATTGGATCTTCAATCTTCATTTCCGGTGCTAAAGCGTGAATCCCTACTTCAAAGCGTACTTGGTCATTGCCCTTACCGGTACAGCCATGGGCGATTGCGGTCGCACCATATTCCTTAGCGATTGCCACTAAGTGCTTTACGATTAAAGGCCGTGAAAGAGCTGAAACTACTGGGTACTTATTTTCATAGTAAGCGTGTCCTTGCAAAGCCGTTAAGCAGTATTCACTCGCAAATTCTTCCTTGGCATCAATCACGATTGATTCAACCGCTCCGACCGCCAAACCCTTTTGTTTAATGGCTTCTAGGTCCTTGCCTTCACCCACGTCAACGCAACAAGCAATTACGTCATAACCTTTATTTTTTAACCACGCAATTTCAACAGAAGTATCCAATCCACCTGAATAAGCTAACACTACTTTTTCCTTTGTCATAATGAGTTCCTCCTACATATTCTTCTTTGTCAATGACTATATCCTAATACTTTATGCAATAAAATGCAATAAAAATAGTTAATATTCATAAAATAACTGAATATAACCGGTTTTTATACAAAAATAATGTATATAAATTTTGCATATCTGCATTTACTAAAAAAATAATTAAATATACAAACAAGAAGCATATATATACAAAAAACAGTTTTTCAGATTAACTTTAGACTTTCTCTCAATTTCTAACCAAAGAAATGCAGGCAACAGTATTAATTCCAAATACTAATTTAATCAAAAATAACCTTCCCATGGAATTTTTTACCATAGGAAGGTTATCTCAATTAATTGCTATTATAATTCTTGCTACCTAATTACTTTTTGAAAACAAGAACTTTTTATTTTCTAAAAGTCGCGGCGAAAGAGGCTGTCGACTGATTGGTTGTTATAAATCAAGGAAATTGCCTTCGCGAAGACAGGTGCAATCGAAAGCACCTTCAAGTTAGCGAATTGCTTTTCTTCTGGAATCGTAATCGTATCCGTAACCACCACTTCTTTGTATGGTGAGTCTTTTAATTCTTCAACTGCATTACCAGAGAAGATGGGGTGGGTTGCGCAAGCATAGATGTCGGTTGCACCAGCTGCCTTTAAGGCTTCGGCAGCGTCGGCCATCTTCCCACCAGTATCGATCATATCGTCAAACACAATGCACTTGTGTCCCTTAACGTCGCCAATAACGGTTGCTTCTTCCGGACGTTCTAGCCGGTTAGCGTCCCGCTTGTCTACAATCGCAATTGGGGCCTTTAAGAATTGGGCCAAGTTGCGGGCCATCTTAACCCCGTTATGGTCGGGAGCAACAACCACTACATCTTCATCAATCTTGTTGTCGATGAAGTATTGAGCCTGGGTGAAAATGGCTTGTAAGTGGTCAACTGGAATGTTGAAAAAGCCTTGTAACTGACCTGCGTGTAAGTCCAAAGCCACTACCCGGTCAGCACCAGCTAATTGAATAAAGTTAGCGATTAACTTGGCGGTGATTGGTTCACGAGAACGGGCCTTGCGGTCAGAACGAGCATAACCATAGTAAGGGATAACTGCGTTAACTGAACCAGCTGATGACCGCCGTAAGGCATCCATCATAACCATTAATTCCATAAAGTTTTCGTTAACCGGATCAGAAATTGATTGAATGATGAAAACATCATCCCCCCGCACACTTTCGTTAATGTTGATTTGGATTTCACCATCACTAAAGTGTTTTACCGAAGCATCACAAAGTTTTACGCCCATTTCTGCAGCAATTTTTTGCGCTAATTCTGGGTTGGAATTGAGTGCAAAAAGCTTGATTCCAGCATTTCCTTGCATTTTTTCTTCATCCTCCATGCATTGTTTGACTTGTAACTTCTCTTATTATAATAAATTCTTTTCTAAAATACTATGCCTTTGGCCCTGAAAATCGTTTAACTCTTTCAAAAAAAGTTACAAGCGCTTTTAAGTTCGCCAGATTTTTTCTTTTCTTTTTAGACTTTAATAATCCAATTAGCTTAAATTCCATACTAGCAAAGCTTATTATATCAACTCTAGAAAAAATAAGCATAATTAATAGTTATATCAAGTTCAACTTTTGACTATATCAATTTCTAGCTTTTATACTGACAGGGTAATAAGAGTTAGATTGATTAGAAGCTTAGGAGGACATATTCATGACAAAAGCTACTGATATTTTAAATAACCCCTTCTTAAATAAAGGGACAGCATTTACTAAAGAAGAAAGACAAGCACTAGGCTTAACCGGGACTTTACCAAGCAAGGTTCAAACCATCGAAGAACAAGCTACTCAAGCCTACGGTCAATACCAAAGCAAACCATCCCGGCTTGAAAAGCGAATTTTCTTAATGAACCTCTTCAACACTAACCGGACTTTATTCTACCACTTAATGGACCAACACTTGGTTGAATTCATGCCGGTAGTCTATGATCCAGTCGTAGCCGAATCCATCGAAAACTACAACGAACTCTTCTTAAAACCTCAAGACGCAGCCTTCATCTCGATTGACGACATGGATAACATCGAGGCAAGCCTTAAAAACGCCGCTGATGGCCGGGACATCAAGCTCTTGGTTATCACAGATGCTGAAGGAATCCTAGGTATCGGTGACTGGGGTGTCAACGGGGTAGATATTTCCATCGGAAAGCTGATGGTTTACACCGCTGCTGCGGGTATCAACCCTGCACAAGTTTTACCCGTTTCCATCGACGCCGGAACTAACAACGAAGCCCTACTCAACAACGACCTCTACCTTGGCAATAAGCACAAACGTGTCTACGGTGAAAAGTACCACCAATTAATCGATAAGTTTGTCGCAGCTGCTACCAAGCTATTTCCAGAAAGTCTCTTACACTTTGAAGACTTTGGCCGTTCTAACGCCGACGTTATCTTAAAGAAGTACCAAGACAAGATTTTGACTTTCAACGACGACATCCAAGGAACAGGGATTATCGCTTTAGCTGGGGTCTTAGGGGCTATGAACATCTCTAAAGAAAAGATTACCGACCAAACCTTCTTAACCTTCGGGGCAGGAACTGCCGGGTGCGGAATTGCCAAGATGCTCTTTGACGAATTAGTTCGCCAAGGTTTAAGCCCACAAGAAGCTAAGAAGCACTTCTACTTAGTCGATAAGCAAGGCTTGCTCTTTGAAGACACTGAAGACTTAACTGACGGCCAAAAGCAATTCACCCGCTCACGCTTTGAATTTGCTAACGCGGACGAATTAACTAATTTAGAAGCCGTTGTTAAGGCGGTGCACCCAACGGTAATGATTGGAACATCCACTCAGCCTGGGGCCTTCACTGAAAGCATCGTTAAGGAAATGGCTGCCCACACAAGCCGGCCAGTTATTTTCGCACTCTCTAACCCAACTAAGTTATTAGAAGCTAGTGCCGAAGACCTTATTAAGTGGACAGACGGTCGGGCCTTAGTCGCAACCGGAGTGCCTTCTGATGACGTTGTTTATAACGGGGTAACTTACACCATCGGTCAAGCTAACAACGCCTTGGTTTACCCCGGAGTTGGTTTTGGGGCAATTGCTGCTCGCGCTAAAATCATTAACGAAGAAATGCTTTCCGCTGCTAGCCACGCTTTAGGCGGAATCGTTGACCCAACTAAGCCAGGCGCCGCCGTCCTCCCACCAGTTGCTAAGTTAACTGACTTCTCCCAAAAAGTGGCTGAAGTCGTAGCTCAATCAGCTATTGACCAAGGCTTAAGCAAAGAAAATATTACTGATGCCACCCAAGCGGTTGCCGCACTTAAGTGGGAACCAAAATACTAATAAAATAAAGGGGGACTTGCCGTGGCAGTCTTTTTAACTTCCGTTTCTAGCGTCTTAGTTATCGTGTTAATCATGGCCCTTGGTTACATCTTACGGGCTAATGGCTGGTTTGCCGATAGCTTCGCCGGGAACATTTCCAACTTAATTACTAAAATCGCCTTACCTGCTTCAATCTTTACGGCGGTAATGAAATTTCTAACCCGGGATAAATTAGTTTCCCTATCCCAAGGGATTTTATTTCCAGCTCTAGGTGTCATTATCGGCTACCTAATCGCTTGGTTAGTCGTTAAGATTTTAAAAATCAAGCCTGGTCGCCGAGGCATCTTCATGAATGCCATCGTTAACGCCAACACGATTTTTATCGGGATGCCGTTAAATAACGCCCTTTTTGGCGAAAAGGCTATGTCCTACTTCTTGATTTACTACATTATCAACACAGTTTCCACCTGGGCCTTCGGGATTTTCTTGATTTCAAACGACGATCCTACCGTTGATAAAAGTAAGCAAACCAACAAGCAAAAGATTAACTGGAAAAAAGTCTTACCAATGCCTTTAGTCGGCTTTATCGTCGCTATTATCTGGATGCTACTAGGAATTCCAGTTCCAACCTTCTTAGGTAACACCTTTAATTACGTTGGGGCTTTGGTAACACCTCTTTCCCTAATCTACATTGGGATTGTCCTTCGCGATGCTGGCTTGAACAACTTCAAGTTTGAGCGCGATTCAATCCTGGCCTTATTAGGCCGCTTCGTCTTATCACCAGTCATCCTCATCTTGCTCATCAAGTTTGGGTTGCACACTGGTTTTGATCTCCCCGCCCTAATGCGCCAAACATTAGTCGTCCAATCAGCTACCCCAATGTTAGCCGTGCTCCCCATCCTCGCAGATGAAGCCCACGGCGACGTTGAATACGCCACTAACGTAGTCGTAATGAGTACTGTTCTTTTCATCATTGTTGTGCCGGTCTTAATGGCTATCCTCCAATTTATTTAATTTAAAAGCATCAAAAAAGCCGTTGCGTTCGCAACGGTTTTTTTTGTACGTGCAACCTTTACAAAGATAACTGTGCTTGACTTAACGGCACGATACTATTGAAAATATTTTGTTTTTTTCTTCTTCTCTACGTAGCGAAATCTCAACTTGAATATTTAGGAAGTATCTATCAGAGACTCCAAAATACCTTCCCAAACGAATAGAAGTATCTGGGGTTATCTGACGCCTACCGTGTAAAATATCTTGTACTCTTGAAGTAGGAACTTTTATTTCCTTGGCTAATTTATACGCACTTATTCCCATAGGTTCCATAAACTCTTCTTTTAGGATTTCACTAACTGTTGGTAATTCTATCACTTTAATCACCCCTAATCATGATACATGCTTTTCAAGTATATCGAAATAATTTAGCCCGACTATACAAAAAAATTCAAACCATTGTACAACGGTTTGAATTACTGGTAACTAGCTAATTATACGAATGTCCCGTACTTTTTTGCAACCTTGACTAGCCGGTAAATTTTAAACAAATAAACGATTATACTAACTAAAAAACTTATCTTTAAACATCACGAACAGTATGCAACCAAGTCCTAAGACTAAACACACCTTACCTATTATTCCGTAGTAAGGGATGTTATTAAATATTGGAAACAATCTCGGTAAAAATTAACAATTAAAAATCCTAACCCAATTTTCATTGTGGGATTACTTAACAACACCAACCGCACATTGCATCCTTCTTTCTTCTACTAAGTACGCAAAAAACACCAGAGCTACCCCTAGCGCTTTTACAAATTAATGACGTGGAATTTCTTCAAAGATGCTGTAAAATTGGGACTTATCAGAGAAGTCTGCCATGTAAACTCCGTTTAACCCGGCTCTTTGCCCTAAAACACCAAGATCAATGATAAGTGCTTCTTCCTTCTTAGGAAAGTGAATGCGCCCAGCCAAAGCGACGCTACGAATATAGTTCACTAAGCGGTTAAGCACTGCTTCAGGATTCTTAGCTTCTGGCAACTTCCGATAAACTTGTGCCAAAACATCAAGAATATCTAGCAGTTCAGTTGATTGATTTTCGAAATGATTGAGCAAGCCCAATAATTCCTTAATATCAGCTTGAGCTTGATTAATAAGTTTTGTTTTTTCCATAAATCTTCGCCTCATTTTTAGTGACTTAGCAAGTACAGTAATAATTAATGCTAACCTCACTCTAGATTTTGGGGTAGTCTGTCACGCATGTATATACATTAAATTAAACTTAATACCATGGTCGTCTATCTAGGCTACCTTTTTCTTTTCGAAGTTATTATACACCCAAATTTTAAGCCCGCATACTTTTTTCGTAAGTGGTTACTTTTTCTTCCTAAACGGTCACTTCTCCCAAAATTTTAATTAAATCCTACTATTTCCATCATCTATTCTGTAAAACGGAAAATAACCGCAGCTTCATAATTTACTGGTTCAGCCGTCATATTTAACCGGATTTGTCCCTAAAGCAACCGAATTGTTTGTGAAGACTAAGCTTAACTCACTTTTGTGGTATATTATTATCGTAATTTATTTTAAAAAGTCACCGGAGGAAAAGAGTGGGAACTCCCAGTCAACGTAATTAAAACATGTTAGATATTTTTATTGCAGTAGGAGTATTAGTCAATTTATTTTTTGACTTTTACGCTTCAGGAAAATTGACCAATATTAATCTATGGTCTAAAAGAACTAAAGTATTACTCATTTTTCTTGTTAATTTAGTAATTCTTAGCGTTACAAACAGTCAATTAATTGCTATAACAATTGAACTTTTCTCGCTATATTACTTATTAAAATCTAAAAACATTAAGTTTGACTATGCAGTTTTAGGTAGCATTCTTAGTACAATGACTGTTAGCTATGTAGGTTCTTTTATTTTTGACTTCTTTGATTTAAAATTAGTTACTCAGTATAAAAGTTACGTTTTACTCTTTTTGCCATTAGAAATAATTCTCTACTTCATTGGCTACAAACTATTAAAAAAAATCAATCCCTACCGTTGGCTTAACGGCTCAGATGGTTTTATCATTTTTGTACTAATTTGTTATACCTACATAGTAATAATTACACTAGATAATATAACGTACCTAGTCTCACAATGGGTAAGCATCATTGTCCCAATCTTATTTATCATCCAACTTGTATTTGCAGGTTTGGTTTTAGGAATTAGTCGGCAAATCAGAAAAGCCAGTGTTGATAAAAAGACCACCGAGACTTTGCTCTTTTACACCAAACAACTGGAGGATAGTCAGCGCAGTCTCCGCCAGTTTAAGCACGATTATCAAAATATTTTAATCAGTATGGAGGCTGAGCTAAAGGATAACGATAATTTTAAGGAATTGCTTGCTTATTCGGCTTCGCACTTAGAGAAAAGTAAGGCCTGGCGCTTTAATGACTTGGATAACGTTAGTGATCCCGAAATCAAAAGTATTGTCATCTCTAAGCTAGATAATTGTTTTACTAACTCGCTACCGGTTAGCTTTGAGTGTCGCCAACCTTTGCGCGAAATACAAGGAATCAATAAGTTCGACTTGATTCGCCTACTAGGAATTGCCTTTGATAACGCAATTGAAGCGAGCGAAAACTTCACTGCGCCGGAAATTAAAGTCTTATTACTTAATACTGACATTGGCTTTGAATTTGAAATCAGAAATAAAGTTGCTGGCACCTTTGATACCACCAAGCTTCAACAAGCGGGAGTAACTACTAAGGAAGGACACGCTGGCCTAGGGCTAGCCAGCGCTCAAGCTATCATTAGTAACTACAACAACGTCTTTTTAGCTCACGCAATTAAGGATAACTGGTTTACCTTTACACTATCCGTTAATAAGGAGGAATAGCATGTTGCACCCAATTTTAGTTTGTGATGATAATGTTACACAAGCAAATAAACTAACAATGGCTGCTAGCCACGGGGCTATTATTACCAAGGAGGACAATAATGGCTTTGAACTAGCATTAACCGCTTACGGTTACAAGCAAGCACTGGACTGGGTTATCACTAACCAACCTAAAGCAGGAATTTACTTTTTAGACGTCGAATTAGAAGGAGGGACTAAGAAGCACACTGGACTTGACTTAGCGCTCAAGATAAAAGAAGTCGATCAAAAGGCCATGATTGTCTTTGTTACGACCCACGAAGAAATGGCGATTCTAACCTTTGAGCGCCAAATCGGTCCCCTCGACTATATCACTAAGTCAACAAATGACGAGCAGTTCCAGCAACGAGTTACTAACTGTATGTACACTGCTTTACAAAGATACGAAAATGAGCAAGCAACTAGCGGATTAAAGTTTCGTTACCGGGTTGGCAGCAGAGAACACGTTGAAAATTTCAATAATATTATTTGCATCGAAACTACTAGCAGGCCACACGTCTTAGAGCTGATTACCACGACTGGTATCATGCAGTTTCCTGGAACAATTAAGGAACTTGCTAAGGCTTACCCACAGTTCTGTAAACTCTCGCAATCATGCTTGGCTAACCTTGATAACATCAAGAGCGCCGACTTTAAGTTACGCCAAGTAACCTTTATCAACGATTCGGTGGAACCATTTTCCAGACGGCAAACCAAGACCATTAAGAAAGCTCTTAATATCCTTTAGGAGTTTAACTCTGACCAAAGAAAGAAAGTAACAAATGAAATTTTTACAAACAGTTATTAACACTTTAAAAAATAAGCTAACTGCAACAGCTGCTATCTGCATCCTCGTTTTCTTATTAGTTGTTCACCCTTCTTTTTGGGATTTGTTATTTACGGCCATTATCATGGTGCCGATTACCTTGATTTTGAACAGCAAGAAGGAAAAATAAGACCTTCACCCGTAAGCAAAATAAAGCGTCTGATTATTTTGACGAGCTTCAAAATAATCAGACGCTTTGTTATTTATTTCCTAACCTGGCCGGTACCACGAATTACATACTTCGTGCTAGTGAGCTCCCGCAAGCCCATTGGCCCCCGCGCATGAAGCTTTTGGGTAGAGATTCCGATTTCGGCCCCAAAGCCAAATTCGCCCCCATCGGTAAAGCGGGTTGAGGCGTTAACGTAAACAGCTGCGGCATCAATCCTATCCAAAAAGGCCTGGCTGTTATTATAATCATTGGTAATAATCGCCTCGGAGTGCTTGGTGTTATGGGCATTAATGTGGTCGATTGCTTGATCTAAGGAAGAAACGACCTTAATTGCCAAAATGTAGTCGTTGTACTCTGTATCCCAGTCTGCGGCTGTAGCAGCCTTACAACTTGACCCTAAAATTTGACAAGCTTGCTCATCGCCCCGAAGTTCGACCGAAGCCTGGGCTAACTTAGCCGCAAGCAAAGGTAAAAATTCGGCGGCTACGTCCTGGTGAACCAATAGCTTTTCGGTTGCGTTGCAAACTGATGGCCGCTGAACCTTGGCATTATAAACAATCGCAGCAGCCATCTCTAAATCGGCGGCAGCATCAACGTAAATGTGGCAGTTGCCGGCCCCGGTTTCGATTACTGGCACCTTAGCATTGGCAACCACCGCCTTAATTAGGCGGGCAGAGCCACGGGGGATTAAAACATCCAAGTAACCGGTTAAGGCCATAAATTCGTTGGCCAATTCGTGCGAGGTCTCAGTCAAAATTTGAACTGCATCCGGGTTAATCCCCAGCTCAGTTAAGACACTGCGCAAAATTTCAACTAACTTAATGTTAGTCCGCAAGGCCTCTTTGCCCCCCCGTAACATGACGGCGTTGCCGGCTTTAAAGCAGAGGCCAGTTGCATCTACAGTTACGTTAGGCCGGGCTTCATAAATAATACCAATTACCCCTAAAGGCACCCGCCGTTGACTAATTTCTAAGCCAGCGTAATTGACCCAGGCCCTATCAACCTGCCCGATTGGGTCTTCTAAACCGGCAATTTGCCGCAGTCCAGCTGCCATCCCTTCAATCCGGCCTTCATCAAGGACCAGCCGGTCGACAAAACTAGCTTTTAAGTCAGCCTTTTTAGCCTGGTCTAAATCTAAGGCATTTGCTTCCATAATCTCTGCTGCCTTATCCTGCAAAGCCTCTGCCATCTTAAGTAAAGCCTGGTTCTTTTCGTCGGTGCTTAATTGGCCTAATTCATAGGCAGCCTTCTTAGCAGCTTGCCCCATTTTAACTAAATCAACAGTCATATTTTTACCCCTTTCTAAATAAGGTTCCGATTGCATCACCATTTAAAATTCGAAAAACAATTGACGGGTTGGCCCCGTTGGCCAGAATGGTTAACTTGTCAGCCTTCATCATGCGTTGAGCTGCCTTTAGCTTAGTCGTCATCCCCCCGGTACCAAACTTGCTACCCTTACCACCAGCGTGTTGGTAGGTCTGCTCATTAATCTCGGTAATTTCGGGGATGAGCTTAGCGTCAGCGTATTTTTTAGGATTCTTATCAAAGAAACCGTCGATATCCGAAAGCATAATCAAGAGGTCCGCGTCAATAATAGTTGCGACAATAGCGGATAATTGGTCATTATCACCAAACTTGGTCTTATGATCTAATTCGTCAGTCGCAACCGTATCGTTTTCGTTAACAATGGGAATAATGCCCCAAGCTAGCATCTTGTTGATGGCATTATTAACATTTTCCTTGCTTTGTGGATAATCCAGTACATCGTGCGTTAGCAGGACCTGGCTAATTTTTTGCCCATAGGTAGCAAACCGTTGTTGGTAAATCGTCATCAACATGCTTTGGCCTAAAGCTGCTAGCGCCTGCTGAGCGGGAATGTCTGTGGGTCGTTCTTGGAGGTTTAGCTGTCCCATTCCTACTCCAATCGCACCTGATGAAACCAAGACTACCTGTTTACCTTCATTCACTAACCCACTCAAGGTATAGCTCAATTGGTCAATTGCTTGTAAATTCATCTTGCCATTGGGGTGGGTCAAGCTACTGGTCCCCACCTTAACCACAATTCGTTTAATCTTGTCAAATTGGCGTTTATTAGCCATAAAAATTTCCTCCAGACATTCCCTAAGTTAATTACCATTTTACTATATTCTATTAGAATTCGGCTAGCTTTTTAAGCGTAATTTAAGTAAGGGGCAGTTGTTTCGTGCCAGGCCATTGCCCTAACAAAAAAGGATTCCTAGAAACACTAAGTCCCTAAGAATCCTATAACAAGCTGTAAGCCTACTTACGTTTTTGTTTATTAAGATACATCCGCTGGTCGGCAAACCTTAACAGTTCTTCCCGGTCGTTAACCTCGGAATAGACTGCCCGGCCCATTGCCAAATCCAACTTGCAGGGGCGCTTTTGAATAAATTCAATCTCGGCAACTGCCTGGTGTAACTTATTTTCAGCATCCTTGATATAGTTTTGATTCCGGTCTTGGTGGATGATGACAAACTCATCGCCCCCGATGCGACAAGCGACCCCAGTATACCCAGTCACCCGTCTGATGCAGGCAGCCACGCGTCGTAAGACTTCGTCACCAAAGCTGTGGCCGTACGTATCGTTATACTTTTTAAAGCCGTTAATGTCGATAAATAGCAAGGAAAAATCAATCCGGTTGCGCTCGTACTCATCCTCGTAACGAGCAATCGTCCTCACAAAGGCCCGGCGATTATACAGCCCCGTCAACGAGTCCGTGTAAGCTAAAGTCTCTAGGTAATGTTGCTCGCGTCCTTCTTGGGTAATGTCCTTGAAGTAACCCAACAAACCTACGATTTTGTCTTCAACGTAGATTGGTTTTTCGTTAACCACAATCTTGCGCCACTGTCCCTTAGCATAGATTGACTTTTTATAGTTATGAACCGTAATTCCATCTGTCAGTAAGGCATTTTCAACCGCGATTTCTTCGCCTGAGCCTAAGCGCCAGTCAAATTCTTGGTCGGCCTTCCCACAAATCTCCTCAACCTCAGTTAAGCCAAAATAGTGGAGAAAAGCTTGATTACAGCCCAAATAACGTCGCCGTTTATCCTTCCAAAAAATACATAAATCGGCCATTTCAATCAGGTTATCTAGGAGAACCTCGTCAGAGATAACGGGATCAAGCCCGGTCTTTAATTCCCCAGGTTGTTCATTCTTTTGACACCGCATCTCGCCTTCCCCCTTTCTCACACCAACTTAAACTTCAAACATCTTGGTTAACCGACTGTGTCCGTGCTTGTCCATCTGCATCTTACGGTCGGCTTTTCTGAGTAATTGTTGGGTATTGTCCACTTCTGAGAAGAGGGCGGTCCCAACTGAAGCAGATACCTGGCAAGGTTTATTACCAATTTGGTGAATGTCTGCCACCGTTGCCCGGATTAGTGCTTGTAACTGACTAGCATCACCTAAATCCTTAACCCACTTTAAGAGTACAAACTCATCGCTGCCAATCCGGCCGATAACACAGGACTTACCTAGGCGATTTCTAAGTTCGTAGGCAACCTCTGATAGCAGGCGGTCACCATAGCTGCGCCCGTTCTTATCGTTGAAGTCAGTAAAGTTATCAACGTCTACGTAAGCAATCACAAAGTCGGCCTTACGCTTAAGGTACATTTGCTCATACTCTAAGAGGGCATCCATTAAGCCCCGCCGGTTTAAGATTCCGGTTAAAAGATCGGTGAAGGCTAGGTTTAATAAACCCTTGCTATCCCGACTCTTCATGGTAATGTCGATAATGTAACCCATCAAGCCGATAATCTTGCCCTCGGTATCATAGATTGGACTCTTAGAGGTAGCAATATTTCGCAGACTCCCATCAACAATCATGGTGCCTTCGCGGTTAACGACTTGTTCACCTTCGGTTAACACCTTTTGGTCTTCATCAATTCTAAAGTCAGGGTTTAATTCCCAACCTAGTTCTTCTTCCCGCTTACCAATTAATTCCTGCTCAGACTTTAGTGAGTTATAACTGAGGTAGGTTTGGTTAGCCCCAATAAAGCGCCGGTCGGTATCCTTCCAGTAAACTCCAAATTGAGACATGGCTAGTAAGTTAGCCCATAAGATTGCGCGGGAAATCTTACCGTCACTATCGCTTAGGACGTCTTTTTTAATAGCCGTTTGCCCAATTAACTTCAAACTCTTCTTAGCATCAACATCACAGACACAGGACAAAAGCATCCGGTTATTGTTAAGCGGGAATGGCACTACACAGTAAAGTTTCCAACAGTAGTAACCATTTTCATCCTTAGTCCGCGAATACTCGGTGATATACTTCTTGCCCCCCTCTGCCTTAATCCGTTCTTCCATGGTATTTTCATCATAAAATTTTCTGAACTTGGCAATATCGTCAGGGTGAATGTTTTCTTGGGCGTAGTTGTCAACTACCTCTTTAATCGTACCGCCCCGTAAAATTGAGGAAGTGTGCATGTTATTGCGGTAGATGTTTTCAATCGTTCCTTCGCTTAGGTTAATTAACTCAACCCGATCAAAGAGTGAGTAGATAAAGCGCATGGCCTCTTCGCGTTTCTTACTGCGAGCCAGTTTCCTATTTTGGGAGAGGTTAGCGACTTCCAATAAGAAGGCAGTCGAATTAGCCTCTTGGTCGATGTAACGCACGCTGATATTAGCGTAGTTACCATTCATCACAAAGTCGATTTCAGAAACTTCCCCCGTCTGGGTGGAAGTTTCCAGCAAGCGATTAATCTGCTTATTAATGTTTGAGTTAGTGTCGTTAAAGAGCTCTTCACATTCCTTAACAGATTTAACGCCTAAAGTCCGAATTAGTTTAACAAACCCAGGGGTTGCCTTTAAGAAGCGGTAGCTACCATTACGCAGCTCGGCGATAGCTAACGGTAAGCCTTGGTCTAACTGCTTTCTACGTTCGTAAGAGAATGGATTGCTCCCCATTAGGTCAATTCTGTCAATCGCATCGTAATAACTCCTGTTAGTGAGTTCTTCGTTGCCCCGCTGCTTAGCGGTCATACTCTCCCAGATTTGTTCTAAAGGAGCCGGCCGGTTAAAGAAGTAACCTTGACCCATGTCACAGCCGATACTCTTCAAAAATTCCCACTGTTCTTTGGTTTCGACCCCTTCAGTGACAGTCCGGACCCCAAGTTTTTTAGCCATCGCCACGATTGAGGCAATGATAATATGGGCATTTTCATTCTTTTCAAAATCAGCTAAGAATTTCATATCTAGTTTCAAGACGTCAAAATCATAATCCTTTAAGACGTTAAAGGAAGAATACCCACTCCCAAAGTCATCCATCCAGACTTGGTAGCCATTTTCTTGAAACTTAATAATTCCGTCCCGTAAGAAGTTACCCTCTTCATTTAAACCTGTTTCAGTAACTTCGATATGCAACATATCCTTAGGAACGTCATACTTTTTAATTAAGCGTTCAACTTCTTCATAAATATCACATAAGCTAAAATCAAGCCGGGATAAGTTAACCGAAACCGGCACCGTTGCCAGGTTAGAATCTGCCAGGGAGTACTTGTAAGCCCGGCAAACTTCTTCAATCACAAAAATATCTAGCTTATGAACCAAGTGGGCTTGTTCTAAGACCGGAACAAATTGGCCCGGTGAAATAAAGCCATAGTCAGGGTCATTCCAACGCACTAACGCTTCTAGGCCACAAACATCATCAGTTAAGGCCCGAACGATTGGTTGAAAGTTCACCTTGATGTGCCCACTAGCTAAAGCGGTCGAGAATTGGTCGGTAATAAACCGGCGCAACCATAAATCCCGTCCCATCTCGTTAGTGTAAAAGCAGTAACTAACATCATACTTATGCTTAATGCTGTCACAGGCAATCTTAGCTCGGTCACAGCAAACACTAATATCAATATCATCATCATCTGGTTGCAAGGTATAAATGCCGGCTTTGACGTTGACACTCATCTGGCCAAACTTGGCATTTAAAGTTGCAACAATTGTTTTTGTTTTAACCAACGCTTCGCTATTACGCGCTAAAATTACAAAGTGATCGGAGCCAAAATAAGCCACATGGCGGTTATTAAACTCGTCGTCAATCGTTTTAGCCATGAACTGTAAAACTTCATCGCCAGCACTAAAACCCATGATTTCATTGTAATTTTTGAAATTTTCAATATCTAAATAGATAAAAGAAACCCCTTGCGCCCGTAAATCAGTGTTCTCTAAGGCTTGGTGCGCCACTTCGCGAAAGCGTGAAATCGTTAATAATCCCGTTAACTCGTTAGTTTGATTATTCTTTGTCCTATCAACACTTCCCATCAACACTTAAACTGTACACTTACAAAACAGTTTATCACTAAATTTATGATACTATACTTCTTTTCTCTTTTCAGCCTTAAGCCCTTGGTAAGGGATTTGCCTCATACCTAATAATTTCTGAAAAAGCATCTTTCCGAGAAATAACGTTCATTAAACTCAAAGCCAAATTGCGTCTAGAAGTAGTTCTTATCTTCCAGCGAGCGAATCAGGCTACGACCATGTTAGTCACGGCAACTGTTAATATTCTTCAATTTCGCGCTCAGAACCTAATTCGATAATTTCAAAAAACTCGTTCAACCCAACTCAGACTAGGCCTTAGCCTAAATTGAGCAATCTTTAAGTACTAACTTTATTATAGCAAATTGAAAGCGATTTGCTAGCGAAAATCTTGCTTTCAGAAAAAATTATCTAACTAATAACATTAGGAACAAATAAAATAGTAGAGCTATTACTCTGCCCCTAATTTTAAACTTTGAGCTGGTAAATACAAGTTGCAAACAACCTTATTTCGAAAGCGTTATTTTATAAAAAAGGCTGTCTAGCTAGATTTTTCCTAACTAAACAGCCTCTTTTTTAAGACCAGTGCTAATTATTAAATTTTTCTAATCATCATCCAAAGCAAAACCTTCAACTGCTAGGTGATTATCAGCCTGCTTGGTAATGTAAACACCTTGAATCTCTGGATCAAAACCGGCAAATTGCTCCATCGCTCCCACCAAGGCTTTGAAATAATCAATGTCTAACTGTTGCCAACGCTCGCCCGGTGCGACAATAAAGACCCCTGGTGGATAAGGAAGGGCACCTTCCAAGGCGACCTTTCCTTTCAAATTATCTAAGGAAAAGAGGCGCCCCTCATTTTTCATGAACAGGGCATCTGCTTTTTGGGGCTTAGCGACAAATCCTGTTAAATCAGGCTTTAAAAAGAGGGCTTGTTGCAGGCGGTTAATCTTTAACTTCGCGTAATATTCGTGCATCTCTTGACAAAGCTGACGCAAACCATAGCCCTGGTACCTACCATTAGTTTGTTCAACCAAACGGGGCAGCACCTTTTCCAAAGGCGCATCCTCCAGGTAGAATTTTTCAAATTGAAGGTAAGCTTCTAACAGGGTCTGCATATTCAAGCGGCTCTCCCCTGGGGTTAACAAGAAGAGGTTAGAGTATAAGTCAGATTTGCCCGCAATTATCCGCCGCTCAGTTAGGTAGGCCCCAACAACCGGTCCGGGAATACCACTAGCCTCGTATTCACCCGTAGCCAGGTTAACCCCCGGCGTTTGAATTGTTAACTTCAAGGGACTCAAAATTGCTTCACCTAACGCAGCCTTATTAAACCCGTGCCAACTTTCCTTAGGATCTAACTGCCAGTACTTGAGGTCGCTTGCCAATACTTCGGTGGGAATCTCACTCCACTTTTGCCCTGCTACCAGCTCAGGCACCAGTGGCTTAAAGAGCTTAGAGCGTTTAAGTAGCTGCTTTCTAAATTCAATGCCTAAGCGCAAGGTTTCTTCCCACCAGGCCTTATTTGCTTGGCCGTCAGCAAGGTAGGCATTCACCGTCAGGGAAGCATAAATTGGGTAAGAGTAACTAGTGGTTACATATTTGAGGTAGGCATTATTGAAGTGTTTATGGTCCACATACCGCTTTTGTCCCCTGAGGTGGTGGTCCTTCTTTAAAATTTGGGAGGTCTGGGCTAGGCCGGCCTGTTGCTTATGAATTGACTGGGTGACCAAAATTCCCGGTGCGTCCGGGCCATATTCATAATTTAGGGGAGAGAGGTCCGCCATCAAGTCGACAAATTGTTCATAGCCACCCCAGGCACAGTCAAAAAGGACGTAATCACATAGCGAACCCAATTTTTCTAACAGCCAGCGGGCATTATAAAAGACCCCGTCATAAGTTTCTAACTGCAAAACCGCCAAGCGAAAGGGCCGGGGGGCATTAGCTTTTTTTGGCGCCACCTTGGCAATTTGAGCGCGAATCTTGGCTTCATCCAAATCAGCCGCCACCAAGGGCCCAATCAAGCCTAAGGGGTTGCGGTCCGTGCGTAAGTAAACTGGGGTCGCACCCGTCATGACTAAGGCACTATTATAGAGGGACTTGTGGTTATTGCGGTCAAATAAAACCAAGTCGTCTTCTGCTAATAAGGCACTAGCACAGATAGTGTTAGCACTTGTAGTACCGTTAGTACAAAAATAAACCTTGTCAGCGTGGAAAACTTGGGCGGCCTTTTGTTCCG
>SAMEA104315421__coassemble_739_pt1 | contig 30406 bp, 26 predicted proteins | sample SAMEA104315421__metabat2_low_PE_055 | metagenome-assembled genome bin SAMEA104315421 (sample SAMEA104315421) | gut metagenome | biome: Monkey gut; feature: monkey-associated habitat; material: faeces | place: China | collected 2013
CCAAATTACAACTGCCGTTGGTGATGGCGGAATTGCCGGGCAAGAAGCCTTTAACTACCTGCAAACAATTAAATAATTACCAAGCCTCCAGTAAAAGACAACTAAACTTTTGCTGGAGGCTATTATTTGACTTGCTGGTAATCTATGTAAGTTCAAGCTGATAATTAAGTTTGTTAAGAAGAGTATGAAAACTTTAACTAATTTCATTTCCAATTTTGTTTTCACAGCCCGCCACTAAATAAATATGCTATAATGTAAACGGATATATGATGGTTACGTTTTAGTATTTAGCTTAATCAGGCGCGGTTAGTTGATTGAGAAAAATATTGAACTGATTAGTTGTATCCAGTAGACGGATATTACTTTAGGTAATAGTTAAATTAGGGAGTGATTTCATGAGTTGGAAAGAAACTTATAACACTTGGAAAGATTATGCAGATTTAGATGCTGAGTTAAAGGATGAACTAGCTAATTTAGCTGGTAATGACGCAGCGTTAGAAGATGCCTTTTACACCCCAATGGAATTTGGGACTGCTGGAATGCGTGGCCTTCTAGGTGCCGGAATTAACCGCATGAATATTTACACTGTTCGCCAAGCAACTGCTGGGTTAGCAGCCTTCATGTTGACTTTAGATGAAGCTACTAGAAATCGCGGGGTCGCAATCAGCTATGATTCACGGCACCATTCACAAGACTTTGCCTTTGAAGCTGCTAGGGTTTTAGGGGCACAAGGGATTCCAACCTTTGTATTTGAAAGCTTACGTCCTACCCCAGAACTTTCCTTTACGGTTAGACATTTGCATACATACGCCGGGATTATGATTACTGCTAGTCATAACCCAAAGGAATATAATGGTTACAAGATTTATGGGGAAGATGGCGCCCAAATGCCACCAAAAGAATCAGACTTGATTACAAAGTACATTCGGGAAGTGGACGACTTATTTGCAATTAAGGTTGCTTCCAAGGAAGAATTAATTGACGCCGGTGTCTTGAAGGTCATCGGGGCTGAAGTGGACCAAGACTACCTAGACCAAGTCAAGACGGTAACAATCAACAAGGAATTAGTGGCTGAAGAAGGCAAGACGATGAAGTTAATCTTTAGCCCATTACACGGAACTGGGGCAATGCTAGGGGAAAAGGCTTTGCGTCAAGCAGGCTTTGAAAACTTCACGATGGTGCCTGAACAATCCAAGCCAGATCCAGACTTCACCACCGTTAAGAAACCTAACCCAGAAGACCCAGCTGCCTTTAATTTGGCAATTGAATTGGGTAAGAAAGAAGGGGCTGATCTCCTAGTAGCAGTTGACCCTGATGCCGACCGGTTAGGGGCAGCTGTTCGGCAACCAAATGGTGACTACCAACTCTTGACCGGTAACCAAATTGCAGCCGTAATGTTAAACTACATTTTAACTGCACACAAGGAAGCAGGTAGTTTACCAGCTAACGCAGCCGCTGTTAAGTCAATCGTTTCTAGTGAATTTGCAACCAAGGTGGCTGCTAGCTACGGAGTAGAAATGATTAACGTCTTAACCGGCTTCAAGTTTATCGCCGAACAAATCAAGCACTTTGAAGATACCAATGAACATACTTTCATGATGGGCTTTGAAGAAAGTTACGGTTACTTAGTACGGCCATTCGTTCGCGATAAGGATGCAATTCAATCACTAGTAATGTTAGCTGAAGTAGCTGCTTACTACAAGAAACAAGGCAAGAACCTCTACGATGGTTTGCAAGAATTATTTGAAAAGCATGGTTACTATGCTGAAAAGACCATTTCCTTAACGTTTGATGGGGTTGAAGGGGCTAAAGAAATTGCTGACTTGATGACTAAGTTCAGAAACGATGCTCCTAGCGAATTTGCCGGCTACGAAGTGGCTGCCTTGGAAGACTTTGCTAAGTCAGAAAAACGTTTGGCAGACGGAACGGTTACAAAGATTGACCTGCCAACTTCAAACGTATTAAAATACATCTTAGCAGATGGAACTTGGATTGCAGTACGTCCATCAGGGACAGAACCAAAGATTAAGTTCTATATTGGGACCCAAGCAGATAGTTTGGCTAAGGCGGAAGAAAAACGGGCTGCCTTTGAAGATGCAATCACTGCCTTTGTTAAAGGTTAAGAATTGAACTAAATTAAAGGATGCACAGATGAATTGTTCATTTGTGCATCCTTTTTTAGGCTTCTTTAGTTAAAATTCCATCGGTGATTTGGTAGATGGAGTCGGCATGCTTACGCAACCTAAGGTCATGTGTAACCACGATTACAGCCTTATTTTCTTTTTGAGCTAAGTCATGAAGCATTAAGCCAACTTCCTCAACCCGGTGACTATCCAAGGCGGCGGTAGGCTCATCAGCCAGGATAATTTCAGGGTTAGTGTAGAGGGCCCGGGCGATAGCCACCCGTTGGTTTTGCCCCCCTGATAGGTTAGCAGGGTACTTATCCACTAAGTCGGCAATTTCTAGTTTGGCTAGCAAGGCATTGAGTTTAGCAGATGAGAGGTTATTATTTTTCTTAATCCGGCTAACGAAGTTAAATTGATCTTTGACCTTTAAGTAAGGAACTAAGTTGTAAGCTTGAAGTACAAAACCAATTTTTTCAAGCCTAATCTTTTCTTTTTGACGTGAGGAGAGTTGGGCTAAATCAAGTCCATTCAGCTTGACTTGGCCACTGCTAGGAGTTTGCAAATTGCCAAGAATCGTCAAAAAGGTACTTTTACCAGAACCGGATGGACCCAAAATTAAGATAAGTTGCCCTTTATCTGCTTTGAAATTGACGTTTTTTAAAGCAGTGACCTGACTTAAACCACTCCCAAAAGTTTTATTGATATTTACTAGTTCAATAGTTGCCATAATTTTTTCCTTTCTATTTGTTTAACTGTTAATAACTGTGACGGGGTCGACTTTTAAGATGGTTCTAACGGGCAGTAAACTTCCAAGCAGGCTAGCAAATAAGAGGCCTGCTGCCACTAAGCCAAGCGCAACTGGGTCGAAGAAAATTGGGGCCGCCTTGGGGATGAATAATGCACTTAACCAGGTTAAGAGGCCACCTAAAATAGTACCGCTTAAAGCTAATAACATAGCCTGAATGATGGTTGTTGCTACTAAGGTTTTAGCCGGAATTCCTTGTGCTCGTAAAACAGCGTAGTTAGGTAGCTTTTGAATGGTAATAATGTACAAGAATACTGCAATTATAATTAGGGAAATTACTAGCAAAAAGCCAATCATTAAGGCGAAGGTGAGGTTTTGGGCGCTATAACCGGGTAATTTATTAATTAACTGGGTAACCGAGTAGGTTTTGAGATTAGTTGCCTTAAAATGCAAAGCCTGTTTGCTTAAAAGGGCGCTAGCTGCGAAGTTGGGACCGACGTTTTTAAGGTTCTGCCAAGCTGATAGTTGGCCGTAAGCAACTGGGGCGACGTTATACTGATGGTTTTTAACGAAACCGACAATTTTAAATTTATCCTTGAGAGAATTAATGGTTACCGTATCGTTTAGGTGGTAACCACTATTTTTAAAGCTTTCATCGACTACTAACTGGTGTGAGTTAGTAGGCATTTTACCCGCAGTTAATACGAGATTACGGTAGATGAATTGTTGTGGTTTTAAGCCAATAAAACTAGCGCCAACGTTAGCATGGTGAGCCTTTTTTACAACAATAGATGCTTGGCCAATTAAAGCTGTGTGATTATTTTGTGGAAGTTTGGCAACCATATCTTTAGTTAATAAAGATTGGTTTAAGCTAACATTGGCATCTTGGTTTAACACAATTTGCTTGAAATGCCAGTTGTTAATGGCATTAGTGTTTTGACTAGCTAAGCCAAGGGCCAGGCCAGTCAAAATAAAAATCAAGTAGCTGATCAGTAAAAACATAATGATAATTAGGCTATATCGTAATTTTTCATAGCGAAATTCTTTAAAGGCTAAAAACATAAATTAGACTCCTTTCAAAAAAGTTGTTAACGTTTCTTCTAGCCGCGCGAGGTATAAGTCTTGGTGCTGTGGCTCAAGTAGGCAGGCAAAAATAGCTTCGTGACAGAGGGTAGCAACCGCCCAGTCCTTTGAAGCCAGTTGCTTCATTGGAGAATGAAGTCTAAGGAAATAATCGTTTTGGGTAACGCTTAGACGAATGAAGTCGTAGTAAGGGCTATTTTTTGTTCCGCTTAAGAAGTTTGTGATTAGTTGGATGTACTCCTTAGCTGTTAATGCCTTGCTGAAATTAAGATCATGGTGAATGTCTGCCATTGCTAACTGATATAGATATTGGTAGGCATCAGTTAGGTCAGTAAAATATTTATAAAAGGCTCCGCGGGCAATTTGTGCTTGCTTAATGATAGGGGCGACTTGGGCAGTTGCCAAGGGAACGCGCGAAAATTCGTGCAATAGCGACTGGGTGATGCGGGCCTGTTTTTCGGCGGGTAGGGTAAGAAAAGTGCTTTTTACCATAAACATAACTCCTTTGGTGACAACGTGTCACTTGATGGTTACAAGTATAACTTTAAAGTGACACGATGTCAACTCAGAAAAGACAAATTAGCTGTGAAAATACGTTCGGTGTGGTATGATTATAAGGGATTTTAAGCTAGAAATGAGGGGTAAAGAGTGATTGAAAGACAAGCAGACCGAAAATTTGAATTAGTCTCGGATTACCAGCCAACAGGTGACCAGCCAGAAGCAATCGGGGAATTGACCGCCGGGCTTAAGGCTGGTAAAAAAGCCCAAATTCTACTAGGGGCAACGGGAACGGGGAAAACCTTTACCATTTCAAATGTAATTAAAAATGTTAATAAGCCAACCTTGGTGTTAGCACATAATAAGACCTTAGCAGGGCAATTATACGGAGAATTTAAGGAATTCTTCCCCAATAACGCGGTGGAATACTTTGTTTCCTACTACGATTACTACCAACCCGAAGCCTATGTACCTTCTAGTGATACTTACATTGAAAAGGATTCAAGTATTAATGATGAGATTGATAAGTTACGACACTCGGCTACTAGTTCCCTCTTAGAGCGAAATGACGTCATCGTGGTGGCGTCTGTTTCGTCAATTTTTGGGTTAGGGGATCCGACCGAATACCGGGAACACACCCTCTCACTGCGAGTGGGGCAAGAATTGAGTCGGGACAAGTTGTTGCGATCATTGGTTGACATTCAGTTTGAACGTAATGACATTGACTTTCAGCGGGGGCGCTTTCGGGTAAGGGGCGATGTAGTGGAAATCTTCCCGGCCTCACGTGATGATAAGGCTTTGCGGGTCGAATTTTTTGGAGATGAAATTGACCGGATTCGTGAAGTCGATCCCTTAACGGGGGAAGTTTATGGTCAAAGAGAACACGTAGCTATCTTCCCTGCTACCCACTTTATGACTAATGAAGACCGGTTGAAGGTGGCGATTGATGGAATTGAAAGTGAATTAACTGAGCGAGTAGCAGAGCTAACTGCAGAAGAAAAACTTTTAGAAGCTCAGCGCTTAAAGCAAAGAACTACTTACGACATTGAAATGCTCCGGGAAATGGGATATTGCTCGGGAATTGAGAACTACTCACGGCACATGGATGGCAGAAGACCGGGTCAGCCACCCTATACCTTGTTAGACTTCTTTCCCAAAGATTTCTTAATCGTAGTAGACGAATCCCATGTGACTATGCCCCAAGTGCGTGGAATGTATAATGGGGACCGCTCACGTAAGCAAATGTTAGTCGATTATGGTTTTAGACTACCATCGGCCTTAGATAATCGGCCCTTACAGTTAAGTGAGTTTGAAAAGCACGTTAACCAAATTATCTATATGTCGGCTACTCCTGGTCCTTATGAGATGGAACAAACCGCTACGGTGGTTCAACAGATTATTCGGCCAACTGGCTTGCTTGATCCGACTATTGATGTTAGACCAAGTATGGGGCAGATGGATGATTTGGTAGCCGAAATTCAAAAGCGCATCGAAGCTGATGAGCGGGTCTTTGTAACGACCTTAACTAAAAAGATGGCGGAAGATTTAACCGACTACTTCAAGGAGTTAAGCATCAAGGTCCGCTACCTTCACTCAGACATTAAAACCTTAGAAAGAACCCGCTTAATCAGGGATTTACGCCTAGGAAAATTTGATGTCTTAGTGGGAATTAACCTTTTACGGGAAGGAATTGATGTGCCGGAGGTCTCCTTGATTGCGATTTTAGATGCGGATAAGGAAGGCTTCTTACGCAATGAACGTTCCTTAATTCAAACAATCGGGCGGGCTGCCCGCAATGCGCATGGACACGTGATTATGTACGCAGACAATGTCACTGAGTCGATGCAAAAAGCGATTGCTGAAACCAAGCGGCGGCGGTCAATTCAAGAGGCTTACAACGAAGCCCACCATATTGTTCCTAAGACAATTAAAAAGGAAATTCGGGCTAATATTTCTGCTTCGGAAAAGGTGGCAGCTAAGTCTAAGGAAGCTGAACTTGACCTAGACTTTATTGATATGAACAAGAAGGACCAACAGGCGTTAATCGCCAGCTTAGAGGCCCAAATGAAGCAAGCTGCCAAGCAGTTAGACTTTGAAGAGGCTGCTACTTTACGTGATACAATTTTAGAGTTAAAAGCACAACTTGATTAGGCAAAGAGAGGGGAAAGATTTTGGCGCAAAATAAAATTATTGTGCACGGTGCACGAGCTCATAACTTAAAAAATATTGATGTAGAAATTCCTAAAGATAAGTTAGTAGTTGTGACTGGTTTATCCGGTTCGGGTAAAAGTTCGCTAGCATTTGATACCCTATACGCTGAGGGGCAAAGACGATATGTGGAGAGCTTATCGGCCTATGCCCGCCAGTTTTTAGGTCAGATGGATAAGCCGGATGTTGATTCGATTGACGGCTTATCTCCAGCTATTTCCATTGACCAAAAAACCACTTCCAAAAACCCCCGCTCAACGGTAGGAACGGTTACGGAGATTAATGACTACTTGCGTTTATTATGGGCTCGGGTTGGAAAACCGGTTTGTCCTAATGATGGGCACGAGATTACCAGTCAGTCGCCAGAACAAATGGTAAATAAGGTGTTGGCCTTGCCAGAACGGACTAAGTTAATGATTTTAGCACCGATTATTCGGGCTAAGAAGGGGCAACACAAAAAGGTCTTAGAAAAGATTAAGGCGCAAGGGTTTGTCCGGGTAATTATTGATGGGCAAATGCATGATGTTGAAGAGCAGCTTGAATTAGATAAAAACCAGCAACATACGATTGACGTAGTGGTTGACCGCATTGTCATCAAAGATGGGATTCGCTCGCGCTTATTTGATTCCTTTGAAGCAGCCCTTCATCTCTCGGATGGATATGCTAGCGTGCAAATTATTGACGGGGAGTTACTGCAATTTTCTGAAAACTTTGCCTGTGCCTACTGTGGGTTTACTATCGGTGAGCTAGAGCCACGCCTTTTTTCTTTTAACGCACCGTTTGGGGCCTGCCCTGACTGTGATGGCTTGGGAATGAAGTTGGAAGTTGACGAAGATTTGGTGGTTCCAGATCGAACTAAGACCTTACGTGAGGGGGCCATGGCACCTTGGAACCCCATTTCATCTAAGTATTACCCGAGCTTGTTAGAGCAGGCTTGTCAGGCGTTTAGAATTGATATGGATACCCCCTTTGAGAAGTTAGCTAAAAAAGACCAGCAGTTAGTATTATATGGTGATGACAGCCGGGTCTTTCATTTCACCTTTGAAAGTGACTTTGGCGGCTTGCGTGACTTAGATACTAAGTTTGAAGGGGTGATTCCTAACGTTGAGCGGCGCTACCGGGAAACTAATAGTGACTTTACCAGAGACGTAATGCGTCAATATATGACCAGTTTAACTTGCCAGACCTGTCATGGTTACCGGTTAAATAAACAGGCCTTGGCAGTTAAAATTGCGGGCCAACACATTGGCCAAGTTTCTGATTATGCCATCGGTGATAGCTTGAAGTTCTTTAGCAAGTTACAATTTTCTGCGCAAGACGAACAAATTGCTAAACCGATTTTAAAAGAAATTTGTGACCGGCTGACCTTCTTGGAAAACGTCGGTCTTGACTATTTGACCTTAAGCCGGGCTTCAAGAACCTTGTCAGGGGGGGAAGCACAAAGAATTAGGTTGGCCACCCAAATTGGCTCTAACCTCTCCGGGGTGATGTATATTTTGGATGAACCTTCCATTGGGCTTCACCAACGCGATAACGACCGGTTAATTGCTTCCCTAAAGAAAATGTGTGAGTTAGGTAATACCTTGATTGTGGTGGAACACGATGAAGATACCATGAGAGCGGCTGATTATTTAATTGATATTGGTCCTGGAGCGGGAGCTAACGGGGGACAAATTATGGCTGCCGGCACCCCTAAGCAGGTGGCGCGTTCTAAAAAGTCGCTAACTGGACAGTATTTAGCTGGAAAGAAGTTTATCCCCATTCCAGACCGACGCAGGAGTGGTAACGGTAAGTTTGTTAAAATCTACGGGGCCCAGGAAAATAATTTGAAAAAGCTTGACGTAAGCTTTCCTCTAGGTGAATTTATTGCGGTGACAGGTGTGTCAGGTTCGGGTAAATCAACCTTAGTCAACATGATTTTGGAACGAGCCTTGGCTCAAAAGTTAAATCGCGCCTCCGAAAAGCCGGGTAAATTTACCAAAATCACTGGAACTGAAGCGCTTGAAAAGGTGATTAATATTGACCAAAGTCCGATTGGGCGGACACCACGGAGTAACCCGGCAACTTATACCGGAGTTTTTGATGATATTCGGACCCTCTTTGCTCAAACCAACCAGGCCAAGTTACGGGGCTATGGGAAAGGCCGCTTTAGCTTTAACGTTAAGGGGGGCCGTTGCGAAGCCTGCAAGGGGGACGGAATCATTAAGATTGAAATGAACTTCTTGCCGGACGTTTACGTACCGTGTGAAGTCTGTCACGGGAGTCGCTATAACTCCGAAACGCTAGAGGTTGAGTATAAGGGGAAAAATATTGCCCAAATTTTAGAGATGACCGTTGAAGAAGCCTTAGAATTTTTCGAAGCCATTCCGAAGATAAGACGCAAATTGCAGACGATTGTTGACGTAGGGTTAGGTTACGTGGCCCTGGGTCAACCAGCTACCACCCTATCTGGGGGGGAGGCTCAACGGATGAAGTTGGCTTCTGAATTGCACCGTAAGTCTAATGGCAAGACCTTTTATATCCTAGACGAACCAACCACTGGGTTGCACAGTGATGATATTAAACGCCTATTAGAGGTCTTACAGCGCCTAGTTTCAAAGGGAAATACGGTCTTAGTGATTGAACATAACCTAGATGTAATTAAGACGGCTGATTATCTAATTGACCTTGGCCCTGAAGGTGGTGCTGGTGGCGGTACAATCGTGGCTTGTGGTAGTCCTGAGGAAATAGTCAAGGTTAGTGCTAGTTACACCGGTAAGTATCTAAAACCGATTTTAGAAAAGGGCCACTATTTTACACCTACTGACGAGCAGTAGCCTTGCAATTTTAAGGAAAGGTGCTAGAGTAAAAAGTATCAATACTAGAGGAGTGATTTTTTTGGCTGAAGTAGAAAGTTTTACATTAGATCACACGGCGGTAAAAGCCCCCTATGTTCGTTTAATTACGGTTGAGCAAGGAAAGCATGGTGACGAAATTTCCAACTTTGATTTGCGCTTGGTTCAACCTAACGAAAATGCCATTCCCACTGCAGGTTTGCATACGATTGAACACATGTTGGCCGGTTATTTGCGTGACCACATGGAGGGCGTGATTGATTGTTCACCATTTGGTTGCCGGACAGGTTTTCACCTAATTATGTGGGGGAAGCATGATACGGTAGAGGTTGCAAAGGCTCTGAAGGCTTCCTTAAACGACATTTTAAATGCTTCGTGGGAAGATGTTCAAGGTACAGACATTAAGTCTTGTGGCAATTATCGTGACCACTCGCTTTTCTCAGCCCAAGAATGGTGCAAGAAGATTTTGGCCGAAGGGATTTCTTCTGACCCATTTGAAAGAAAAGTTATTTAGGATAAGTTGCTTAATTTAAGGGGTGCTTAGCTTTTGGTTGAATTCAGAAGTTAGGCACCTTTTTTAAGGTAGTTATTTTTTGAAGAAACACCCGGCTTGTATGGTATAATTCTTATATTGGCTTTGATTTGGAGTGATTAAAATGACAGAAACACAAAGTTTGGTAATTGTAACAGGAATGAGTGGTGCAGGTAAGACGGTTGCCATGCAATCATTTGAAGATTTAGGGTATTTTTGCGTAGATAATATGCCCCCTAGCTTGTTACCTAAATTTTGGGATTTAGTTAAAGAGTCCGGTAAGGTTAAAAAGGTTGCCCTAGTAATCGACCTGCGTTCGCGGGCATTTTATGATGAAATTGGAGAAATGTTGTCTGAAATGGACGAAACGGACTTTGTTCACAAGAAAATCTTGTTTTTAGATTCTTCAGACGAAGAATTGGTGGCACGGTATAAGGAAACAAGGCGGGCGCATCCCCTTGCAATGGAAGGCCGGATTTTAGATGGGGTTCACCTTGAACGTGAGTTGTTAGCAACGATTAAAGCCCAAGCCCAATTGGTGATTGATACCAGTAAATTGTCCCCCCGCCAATTACGTGAAGAAATTTTCCACAATTTTGAAACTAGTGACGTGAAGTCATTTCACGTTGAGGTGATGTCTTTTGGTTTTAAGTATGGGCTGCCAATTGACGCTGACATTGTGATGGACGTCCGCTTCTTGCCTAACCCTTATTATGTTGCTGAATTACGTAATAAGACCGGTTTGGACCAAGCGGTAAGTGAGTATGTCATGAACTCTGATACAACGGAAGAATTTTATCAAAGTTTTATTAAGGTGTTAGAAACAGTTTTACCAGGGTATAAACGTGAAGGAAAATCTAGTGTGACGATTGCAATCGGTTGTACGGGGGGACAACACCGGTCTGTAGCATTGGCTGAAAGGATTGGAAAGGCGTTAGCGGCTAACTATCCTGTCAGAATTTCACACCGTGATATGAATAAACGAAAGGAAAGTGTTAACCGCTCATGACAAAATTTACAAGCAAACGTAAGCGGCCTAAGATTGTGGTGATTGGTGGCGGGACAGGCTTGCCTGTGATTTTAAATAGCTTGCATAAGGAAAATGCAGATATCACCGCGGTAGTAACGGTCGCAGATGATGGAGGTTCTTCTGGAATTATCCGCGATTATATTAACGTGGTTCCGCCCGGTGACATTCGTAATGTCTTGGTCTCCCTTTCAAACTTACCCCAGGTTTACAAGGATATTTTTCAGTATCGGTTTGAGTCAAAGGATCAATTCTTTTCGGGACACGCAATTGGTAATCTGGTGATTGCCGCTTTATCCGAGATGAAACAGGGGGATATTTTTAGCTCTGTCCAAGAATTGTCAGAAATGATGAAAGTTGATGGGCATGTTTATCCCGCTGCTAATATCCCCTTGGTTTTAAACGCCCGTTTTAGTGATGGGGCGGTTATTTCTGGTGAAGCTGAGATTACTGCTGCGGGTAAGACTATCACCGATGTTTGGGTAACTACGGGGGATGATTCCCTTCCTGAGGCGCGTCCAGAAGTAATTCAAGCCATCATGGAGGCAGACCAGATTGTTCTAGGACCGGGCAGTTTATTTACCAGCATTTTGCCCAACTTAATGATCAGCAACGTGGGACAAGCGGTTTGTGAAACCCAGGCTGAAGTGGTGTATATCTGTAATATCATGACCCAAAAGGGTGAAACAGAACGGTTTAGCGATGCAGACCATGTTAGGGTCTTAAACCAGCATTTGAATAAAAAATTTATTAACACGGTATTGGTTAATACGGAACCAGTACCAACAGATTATATGGACAGGCAAAAATATGATGAGTACCTCTACCAAGTCCGCTATGATTTTAAGGGGTTACGAGACCAGGGCTGCCGGGTGATTTCCGACAATTTCCTTTTATTACGTGATCACGGGGTATTTCACGATGGCGATAAGGTAGTAGAGGAGTTAATGCGGCTGATTGGCCAATTGCCTGTTTAGGAAGGAAGGCTAGAGCAGTAGATGTCGTATGCAAGTGAAGTAAAAAAAGAATTAACGATGCTCGAGGTCCATTTCGGAAATGCCAAGGCTGAATTGATGGCCTTAATCCGGATGAATGGCTCTTTGGGGATCTATAACCATAAATTTGTGCTCAATGTTCAAACAGAAAATCCGGCGATTGCCCGGCGAATTTATAAGTTATTGAAACAGTTCTATGATATTGATAGTGAGCTATTGGTTAGACGCAAGATGAAGTTAAAAAAGAATAATCTTTATATCGTGCGCCTAAAGACGGGGTCTGACTATGTTTTAAAGGACCTGGATATCTTGGATGGATTTCAGATTAAGGAGACAGTCCCGCTGAAATTCTTAGATGATGATGCGAAGGTCCGCTCTTATTTACGGGGAGCGTTTTTGGCAGCAGGTTCGGTTAATAATCCGGAAACAAGTCGTTATCATTTAGAAATTTATTCCTTGTACGAAGATCACAATAATACTATTTGCGAAATGATGAATCGCTATGGTTTAAACGCCAGGAAAACGGAGCGGCGTAGCGGCTATATTACCTACCTAAAGGAAGCTGAAAAAATCGCTGACTTCTTATCCTTAATCGGGGCGACTAATTCCATGTTGAAGTTCGAGGATATTAGGATTGTCCGGGATATGCGCAACTCAGTTAACCGGATTGTTAACTGTGAAACGGCTAATATGAATAAAGTTGCTGACGCGGCGCGAAAGCAGATCGAAAATATTGATTATATTGAGCGGACGGTCGGACTCAGTAAGTTGCCGGATAAGTTACAAGCGGTAGCCCAGGCAAGAAAGGCCCACCCAGAGGTGTCGTTAAAGGAATTGGGTGAGTTGGTGGCAGGGGGGCCTATCTCTAAATCCGGCGTGAACCACCGCCTACGTAAGATAAATGAATTTGCCCAAAAATTGCAGGTAAATTAATGTTCAAGCAAGTGGTCAAAAAGTTTGACGTTCTTTGACCAATGTATTAAACTAGCAATAAAGTCATAAGAGTGCTAAAACATGACGGATAAAAATACTGGGAGGTTTCTCACTATGAATTTAGTTCCAACAGTTATTGAACAATCATCACAAGGCGAACGTGCCTATGATATTTATTCACGTTTATTAAAAGATCGAATTATTATGGTTTCTGGGGAAGTTAATGACGACATGGCTAACGCAATCATTGCGCAGCTTTTGTTCTTAGATGCTCAAGACCCTGAAAAAGACATTTACATGTACATTAATTCTCCAGGTGGCTCTGTTTCAGCTGGATTAGCTATTTACGATACCATGAACTTTGTTAACGCTGACGTACAAACAATCGTAATGGGGATGGCTGCTTCGATGGCCTCTGTGCTTGCAACAGCCGGGACTAAGGGCAAGCGCTTTGCTTTACCTAACTCTGAAATTATGATTCACCAACCACTAGGTGGAGCCCAAGGGCAATCAACTGAAATTCAAATTGCAGCCGAACACATTTTGAAGACAAGAAAGTTGATTAACCAAATTTTAGCTGATGGATCAGGCCAAGACATTGAAACCATCAATAAAGATACTGAACGTGATAACTTCATGACAGCTCAACAAGCGGTAGAATATGGGTTGATTGACGGAATCATGAAAAACAAGAAAAAAGCTTAAGCTTTAGGTTAAAAAAGACGCGGGCTAATTTAGTCCGCGTCTTTTTTAGGCCCAACTTTTTGTTAAGCGTTTTATATGGTATAATATCTAAGTTAATAAAAAAGGCTAGCACTTACTGCTAGCCTGAGTTATGCGCCACGGGGGAGTCGAACCCTCATTTCAAGAACCGGAATCTTGCGTGCTATCCATTACACTAGCGGCGCGTACTCTTATTATATTATCGTAAGTCATGTAAAATTACAAGTATAAAAATAAATTTTTTTTGGAGGAATTTTAATGGCCCTAGAACAAGGCTTTAGTCAAGAGCAAAGACAGGTGCAAAAACTAGCGATGACGCAGCGGATGCAACAGTCAATTCAAGTATTACGCTACAATGCTGAAGATTTACAAACTTACCTTAAGCAACAGGAGTTAGACAATCCTTTTATCAGTGTCAATTTAGCTACTAATTATAATTCCTCACAGGCTGGCGCTGAATCTAAGGATGATTGGCAAACTTATACCAGTGTGCGTAAGCAACAGTCACTGTTTGAGTACCTGTTGGATCAGGTTCACTTAACCATGCGTGCAACGCCAATTAGGAAATGGGTCATCTATTTGTTAGAGCATTTAGATTCTAACGGTTACCTCCGGTTAGATTTAAAGACCGTTAGCGAAGAACAAGGTGTTAGTGAGATTACTTTACTAGATGCTTTAACTTTACTTCAACGTTTAGACCCACCGGGAGTAGGGGCGCGTAATTTACAGGAATGCTTGTTGCTTCAAATTGAAAATGACGCCCATGCTCCTAAGTTAGCCCAGCAAGTGATTAAAAACGAGTTTGAAGCCTTCGCAGATCGGAAGTGGGAACAAATCGCGAAAAAATTAGGGGTAAGGCTAGCAGAGATTCAGACGGTATTTGATTACGTTAGGACCTTGTCTCCTGCGCCAGGAGCCGCCTATGACCAAGATCAAGTGGGTTACATAATTCCTGATTTAGTCTTGATTGAAACGAACCAACAGCTGGAATTAAAAACAACCAAGTACACGCAACCCCAGCTTGAATTCAAACAGTCATACTATGACCGCTTAGCAAAACAAGATGACCAGGAGGTCAAAAAGTATCTAGCCCAAAAACAAAAGGAATATGAACACCTATATAATGACTTGCTCCAAAGAGGGCAGACGCTTTTGCGGGTGGGCCAAGAAATTGTTGACTATCAAAGGGATTTCTTTATAAAAGATGAACACCCCTTAAAGCCTCTCTTATTGAGGGATGTTGCCCACAAGTTACAGCTGCATGAATCAACCATCAGCCGGGCGGTTAACGGTAAATACATGCAGACTAGTTTTGGGACCTTTGAACTGAAACACTTCTTCTCACAGGCGGTCAATTATCAAACTGAAACGGGCGAGGCTGTAAGTAGCGATGATGTTCATAAGTATATTAGCGAGCTGGTTGCTAATGAGGACAAGCGCAAGCCCCTATCCGATCAAAAGCTCAGTGAATTATTGAAACAAAAAGAACTAACTGTTTCACGTAGGACGGTTGCTAAATACCGGGAGCAATTAAATATTCCTAGTTCCAGTAAGAGAAAACGGTTTGATTAGACTTTTAACAGAATTTATTTTGAAATTCAAAGTTAGAGATTATTTGTTAATCGACTAGGAAGTAGGAAAAATGTTCGTTCTTTTAACTTAAAAGTAAATAAGTTTCAAGCCAAATTCGGGAAAACTGGTAAATGCTTAATTACTTTAAGTATTTACCAGTTTTTTTATGAGATTGAAGAGGTCTTTGGCTTGCAAAATATTTCTTTTGTTGCTATAATCTTAATCGTAATTGAGGTGTGGTAACAATTTAACTGATAGGTAGCGATTGTTATTATACTTTGTTTTTTTAACTTACTGGGTCGCTAGACGACACTGTTGGACGTCGAATGTCCCGCGAGAAAGAGGCCATAAGATGCACCAGGAATTAGAATGGATCGAGTTAATCGCCCCTGATATGGTTGATGTTATGAGCCAGCGTTTTATAATCTTGCGTAATATCAGTTGGGCACAGCCGGTTGGTAGACGTTCGCTTGCACAGACCTTAGGAATGAGTGAGCGGGTTTTACGGACCGAGACTGATTTCTTAAAGAAGCAGGAGTTAATCTCTGTCACTAAGTCGGGCATGATTTTAACTGCTAAGGGTCAAGAAACCATTTATGGTTTAACCGGCTTGATGGACCAACTGTTAGGGCTCCAACAGATGGAAAGAAGATTAAGCAAAGCACTTCACATTAAACGATGCTTGATTGTGTCGGGCGATAGTGATAAACAGCCTCAAGTCATTGATAATATGGGTAAATTAGTCAATGACACTTTAAAAATGTTATTACCTGAAGGGCCGAATACGATTGCGGTGATGGGTGGGACAACAATGGCCCAGGTCGCTAATTGTTTGAGTCCCGACTTAAGTAACCAACGTCAGTTAACCTTCGTCCCAGCACGAGGGGGAATTGGTGAACGGGTTGAAATTCAGGCTAATAATGTTTGTGCTCAGATGGCGCTTAAGACCGGGGGTAAACACCGGACTTTGTATGTGCCAGAGCAGGTGAGCGAGGAAGCTTACCGACCTTTGTTGAAAGAACCTGCTATCCAGGAGGTTGTTTCCTTGATTAGGTCAAGCAATGTTGCAATTCATAGTATTGGTGAGGCAATCCACATGGCCAAGAGGCGGGCAATGTCTCCAGAAATAATTGCAATGTTGACCAAGCAAAAGGCGGTAGGTGAGGCCTTTGGATATTTCTTTGATGAAACCGGCAAGATTATTTACCGGATTCCAAGAATTGGGCTTCAATTAGAAGACCTCGCTTCAATGGATTGTGTATTCGCGGTTGCGGGTGGCTCATCCAAAGCTAAGGCAATTCGCGCTTACATGCAACTTGCTCCTTCAAATACATGTCTAATTACGGATGAAGGAGCTGCCAAACTGATTTTAAAAGAGTGATGTTATAGTCGCGTCACTTTTTAAAATAAATTTTTTATTTCCTAAAGGAGGAAATTTTAGTATGACTACTAAAGTAGGTATTAATGGTTTTGGCCGTATCGGTCGTTTAGCTTTCCGTCGTATTGCTGAAGTATCAAATGATTTGGAAGTTGTTGCTATCAACGACTTAACTTCTCCAGCAATGTTAGCACACTTGTTGAAGTATGATACAGCTCATGGCCAATTCGATGCTGAAATTTCAGCAACAGAAAACGCTTTGGTTGTTAACGGTAAGGAAATCCCTGTATACGCAGAAGCAGATGCACGTAACATTCCTTGGGTTAAGAACAACGGTGTTGACTTAGTTCTTGAATCAACTGGTTTCTACACATCTGAAGAAAAAGCTTCAGCTCACTTAGAAGCTGGTGCAAAGAAAGTTTTAATTTCTGCTCCTGCAGGTAAGGTTAAGACTATCGTTTACGGTGTTAACGATGACACATTGACTGCAGACGACAAGATCGTTTCTGCTGCTTCATGTACAACAAACTGCTTAGCACCATTAGCTAAGGCTGTTAACGATGCCTTCGGTATCAAAGCTGGTACTATGACAACTATCCACGCTTACACAGCTACTCAAAAATTACAAGATGGTCCTGACCGCGGTGGTAACGTACGTAACGCACGTGCAGCTGCTCAAAACACAATTCCTCACTCAACTGGTGCTGCTAAGGCTATCGGTTTAGTTGTTCCTGAATTGAACGGTAAGTTAGATGGTCACGCACAACGTGTTCCAGTTATCACAGGTTCATTAACTGAATTAGTTGCAACTCTTGACAAGACTGTTACAGCTGAAGAAGTTAACGAAGCTGTTAAGAAAGTTACTGAAGGTAACGCATCATTCGGTTACAACGCTGATGGTATCGTATCTTCAGACATTATCGGTACAGAATTTGGTTCAGTATTTGACCCAACACAAACTCAAGTTGTTGGTGAAGGTGAAGGCCAAGTTGTTAAGACTGTTGCATGGTACGACAACGAATCAGGTTTCACTGCTCAAATGATCCGTACATTAGAAAAATTTGCAAGCATGCTTTAAGATTTAGCGCTTAGCTAAGATTAAAGTTACTGCAAGTTCGAGGCGGGGGGAGGCAAAACTCCTTCCGCTTTTTGTTTTTTCAATCATATATTGGAGGTTTGCTATCAATGGCTAAACTTATTGTTTCAGATTTAGATGTTAAAGACAAAAAAGTCTTAATTCGTGTTGATTTTAATGTTCCTATCAAAGACGGTGTTATCGGTAACGACAACCGGATTGTGGCAGCTTTACCAACAATCAAGTATGTTATCGAAAACGGTGGTAAGGCTATCTTATTCTCTCACTTAGGTCGGGTTAAGACTGAAGATGACAAGAAGAAGTTATCACTTCGTCCAGTTGCAGAACGCTTAGCTGACTTATTGGGCAAGCCTGTTACATTTGTACCTGTAACACGTGGTGCTCAATTAGAAGAAGCTATTGCTGAATTAAACGACGGTGATGTTTTATTAGTTGAAAACACTCGTTTTGAAGACTTAGATGGTAAGAAGGAATCTGGTAACGACCCTGAATTAGGCAAGTACTGGGCTTCATTAGGTGATGTATTCGTAAACGATGCTTTCGGGACAGCACACCGTTCACACGCATCTAACGTTGGTATTGCAAGCAACATGACTCAAGCAGCTGCTGGTTTCTTATTAGAAAAAGAAATCAAGTTCTTGGGTGAAGCAGTTGACGAACCAAAGCGTCCATTCGTTGCTATCTTGGGTGGTGCTAAGGTTTCTGACAAGATTGGCGTTATCAACCACTTATTAGGCAAGGCTGACAAAGTTATTGTTGGTGGTGGGATGACTTACACATTCTACGCAGCTAAGGGTATCAAGATTGGTAACTCTTTAGTTGAAGAAGACAAGATTGAATTGGCTAAGGAATTAATCGAAAAAGCTGGCGACAAGTTGGTTCTTCCAATTGACAACGTTGTTGCCGAAAAATTCGATAACGATGTTCCTAACAAAGTAGTTGAAGGCGACATTCCTGATGGCTACATGGCTTTAGATGTTGGTCCTAAGTCAGTTGCTTTATTCGAAGATGTTCTTAAAGACGCTAAGACAGTTGTTTGGAACGGACCTATGGGTGTCTTTGAAATGAGCAACTACGCTAAAGGTACTTTAGAAGTAGGTAAGTTCTTAGGTGAATTATCTGACGCAACTACAATCGTTGGTGGTGGGGACTCAACTGCTGCCGTTCAACAATTAGGTGTAGCTGACAAGTTAACTCACATCTCTACTGGTGGTGGTGCATCCCTTGAATACCTTGAAGGTAAGACTTTACCAGGGATTGCTGCCGTTTCTGACAAATAATTAATTTGGATTAAATTCCGAAAGGATGGATTATAGTGCGTACACCAATTATCGCAGGTAACTGGAAGATGAACATGAACCCAGTTCAAACTGCTGAATTTGTAAAAGCTGTTAAAGATCAATTACCAGCTAGCTCAGAAGTTGAATCCGTAATCGCTGCTCCTGCAGTTGACTTACCAGCTTTATTAGAAGCTGCTAAGGGTTCAGAATTAAAAGTAGCTGCTGAAAACTGCTACTTCGAAGACGAAGGTGCCTTCACTGGTGAAACTTCACCTAAAGTTTTAAAGGAAATGGGCGTTGACTACGTTGTGATTGGTCACTCCGAACGTCGTGACTACTTCCACGAAACTGACGAAGACATCAACAAGAAGGCTCACGCTATCTTCAAGAATGGTTTAACCCCAATCATTTGCTGTGGTGAATCACTTGAAACTCGTGAAGCTGGTAAGGCTGAAGAATGGGTTGAAGCTCAAGTTACAGCTGCTTTGAAAGACTTAACAGCAGACCAAGTTGCTAGCTTAGTAATTGCTTACGAACCAATTTGGGCTATCGGTACAGGTAAGACTGCTACTGCTGACCAAGCACAAGAAATCTGTGCAGTTGTTCGTCAAACTGTAGCTAAGTTATACAACCAAGAAACAGCTGACAACGTTCGCATCCAATACGGTGGTTCTGTAAAACCAGCTAACGTTAAGGAATTGATGGCTAAAGAAGACATCGACGGTGGTTTAGTTGGTGGTGCTTCATTAGTACCTGATTCATACTTAGCATTAGTTAACTACAAGAACTAATATTTTAACGAAATTAATTGAAAGTCTAAAGGAAAACCTTTAGAATAAAATTGAGAGAATGTTCTCAAGTCAATCAAAACTCAAAGGAGAGTAAAATCAATGTCTGCAATTACAGAAATTTATGCTCGCGAAGTCTTAGACTCACGTGGTAACCCAACAGTTGAAGCTGAAGTTTACACAGAAGCTGGTGCATTTGGTCGCGGTATCGTGCCATCTGGTGCTTCTACTGGTGAACACGAAGCTGTTGAATTACGTGACGGTGACAAGTCTCGTTACCAAGGTAAGGGTGTTTTAAAGGCCGTTGCTAACGTTAACGACGTTATCGCTAAGGAAATCGTTGGCTACGAAGTAACTGATCAAGTTGCTATCGATAAGGCTATGATTGCTTTAGATGGTACACCAAACAAAGGTAAGTTAGGTGCTAACGCTATCTTAGCTGTTTCTATCGCTGTTGCACGTGCTGCTGCAGATGAATTAGAAATGCCATTATACAACTACTTAGGTGGTTTCAACGCTCACGTATTACCAACACCAATGATGAACGTTATCAACGGTGGTGCACACTCAGACAACAAAGTTGACTTCCAAGAATTCATGATTATGCCTGTTGGTGCAAAATCTGTTTCAGAAGCAATCCGTATGGGTTCAGAAACTTTCCACAACTTGAAGAGCTTATTAGGTGCTGACGGTAAGGTAACTTCTGTTGGTGACGAAGGTGGTTTCGCTCCTGACTTTGCTAACAACGAAGAACCATTACAATACTTAATCAAAGCTATCGAAGCAGCTGGTTACAAGCCAGGTAAGGACATTGCAATCGCAATCGACGTTGCTTCTTCAGAACTTTGGGACACAGAAACTGGCAAGTACAAGTTACGTTGGTCAACTGGTGAAGAATTCACAACTGAAGAATTCATCAACTACCTTGAAGGTTTGACTAACAAGTACCCAATCATCTCAATCGAAGACCCAATCGACGAAAACAACTGGGATGACTGGAAAGCTATCACAGACAAGTTGGGCAAGAAGGTTCAATTAGTTGGTGATGACTTCTTCGTTACAAACACACAATACCTACAAAAAGGTATCAAGATGGGTTGCGCAAACTCAATCTTAATCAAGGTTAACCAAATCGGTACTTTAACTGAAACAATGGAAGCTATCGAAATGGCTAAGGAAGCTGGTTACACAGCTATCGTTTCACACCGTTCAGGTGAAACAGAAGACACAACAATTTCTGACTTAGTTGTTGCTACAAACGCAGGCCAAATTAAGACTGGTTCAATGAGCCGGACAGACCGTCTTGCTAAGTACAACCAATTAATGCGGATTGAAGACCAATTGACAAGCACAGTTGCAGAATACAAGGGTATCCACTCATTCTACAACATTAGTGAAGAAGCTCGTCAAAACGTCATCAACAAGTAATTGATTGACATATAGGTGGGAAACCACCAACTTATAAGGGGGCTGGGATTATTTTCCAGCTCTCTTTTTTACATATTAATGATAGAGGTCGGACGATGGAAGAAACGCACAAGAAATTATTATTTGATGTTACGCGCTTACGTTTTATTTTAAAGGGAATTGTGGTTGGTATTTTAGTCGGAATTGTCGTGAGCTTATTTCGGTTGGCAATTGAAAAGTTAATCCTAGTCTCTAAGTGGGGCTTTGCACAAATTCATAATCAACCGTGGTTGGTACTAGTGTGGTTGTTAGTGGCTGTGCTAATTTCTTTTATCGTGGGCAAGCTTATTCAAGGTGATATTGACATTATGGGTTCAGGGATTCCTCAAGTCGAAGGCCAACTTGCCGGTGAGTTAGAAATGAATTGGTGGTCAGTCTTATGGCGAAAGTGGCTCGGGGGCGTCTTGATGATTGGGTCGGGCCTGTTCTTAGGAAGAGAGGGTCCGTCCATCCAACTAGGCTCCGCCGTGGGCCAAGGCTTTGCTGAAAAGACTCGCCATGAGGGTACGGGGCGAAGGGTCCTAATAGCTGGTGGGGCTGCCGCTGGCTTATCCGCCGCCTTTAACGCCCCAATTGCAGGGACACTGTTTATCCTCGAAGAAGTCTACCATAATTTTTCTCCCCTGGTGTGGACCACGTCTTTAGCTGCAGCTTTGACCGCCAACGCGGTTTCGATGGCTTTTTTTGGCTTAACGCCAGTCTTACACATGACCTACCGAACTTCCTTGCCGCTAAAGTATTACCCGTGTTTATTGCTGATGGGGGTTGTTTTGGGGCTTTTAGGTTATCTCTACCAATACCTAACCCTCAATGTAAACAAGGTCTACGCTAAATTAAAGTGGCTTCCCCGGCAGTTTGATTCTCTAATTGCCTTAGCCTTGTTATTACCAATCGGGCTATTGTGGCCTAATACGCTGGGGGGCGGCAACAGTTTAATTATTAGTTTAGGTCACGCTAAGTTGAGCCTGCTAGTTTTATTCGGGTTGTTTGTGCTCAGACTAGGTTTTTCAAACATTTCTTACGGTTCAGGGGTTCCCGGTGGGATTTTCTTACCGATTTTAACCTTGGGAGCCGTGTTAGGAGCCCTGATTGGGAAAGCCTTTTGCTTACTGGGAATTTTTCCTGATTACTTGATTGTCAACTTTATAATTTATGCAATGGCCGGCTACTTCGCATGTATTAGTAAGGCCCCGTTTACTGCCATCTTGTTAATCACAGAAATGGTTGGTTCCTTGTCTCACTTGATGCCACTAGCAGTGGTTTCAATCATTGCCTACACCGTGGTTGACGTCTTACGGGGGCGGCCAATTTATGAGGCCATGCTAGCTAATTTACGTCCTAACCCAGATCAAATTCACGGCACGTATGAGGACCGGCTAGAGTTTCCTGTGTTAGCGGGCTCTAAACTGCAAGACCGGCAGGTTAGAGACATTAAGTGGCCTAAGGATTGCCTATTGATTTCGATTAGACGGGGGGAAAATGAACAGATTCCTCATGGTGATACCGTCATTAGGTCAGGCGACACCTTGATTATTTTGACCAACTATGAACAGCGGGCCAAAATTAGAAAACAGATTAATTTCATTACCCAAAATTTAAGCGCCAAGTAAATTGACTAGCATTTTTTAATATTTTATGCTAAATTAGAGTAGATGTAGATTACCTATACGGGTGAGGAGGGTATTAATTGTACAACACACTCTTAACGTTATTAATCATTGTATCAGTGTTAATCATCATTGCCGTGATGATGCAGCCAGCTAAAACGGACAATGCGTCAAGCGCACTTTCAGGTGGGGCGGCTGATTTATTTAGTAAACAGAAACCTCGAGGCTTTGAAGCATTCATGCAAAAAGTAACCGCCGTGTTAGGTGTGATCTTCTTTGTTTTAGCACTTGCTTTGGTTTACATTTCATCAAACTAGACACAATCAGACCTCCTGCATAGTTCTTTCAGGAGGTTTTTTTAACTATGACAGATTTAAGTAAAATGAGGAATTAGATGGAAAACGAAAAATTAAAACAATTATTGATGAAGCGCTTTGAAGAAGAGCCGGATAATGAATTCACCGTCAAAGAATTAGTAGAATACTTACATATGACTTCGACTGGCCAGTTTAAGTTTGTGGTCAAAGCGTTAGCAGAATTAGAACACGATAAGCTTTTAACATTAAATCAATCTGGGGCATTTACGCTTGCAAGAAGTAAGCAGTTGCCAACCTACCAAGGTATTTTTCACTCAAACGACCGGGGCTTTGGCTTTGTAACCGTTGAGGAATTAGAAGATGACTTCTTCATTAACCCAACCCAAACAATGGCCGCTTTAAATGGAGACGAAGTTGAAGTGCAAATGCTAACCCCAGGGGATGCGGCTAAGGGAATGCGGCCTAATGGGAAGGTGGTCCAAATCTTGGGGCATGCTTTGACCCAAGTAGTGGGCGCATTTAATAGTGCACCTGACCAAAATCTACCTAAGGGAATTTTAGGGACGATTCACCTTAAGGATAAGAAACTAGCTAACTACACCTTCTTACTAGAAGAAAATGGCTTGCACCCGGTGGATGGGGAAGTGGTTTTATGTGATATTACTTCCTATCCTGATGCCCACCAGCCTGGAATCTTAAAAGGGGTAGCGGTTAAGGTCATTGGTAATGTTAACGATCCAGGGATGGACATCCTAGAGATTGTTTACCAACATAACATTCCAACCGAATTTCCAGAAGAAGTACTGGAACAAATTGCCCAAATTCCGGACTACGTTACCCCAGAAGAAAAAGTCGGGCGCAGGGATTTGACGGACCAACAGCTAGTTACGATTGATAGTATCGAATCTAAGGACTTAGACGATGCGGTGACCGCCTGGAAACTACCTAACGGTAACTTCCATTTAGGGGTTCACATTGCCGATGTATCCCACTACGTCCGGCCTAAAACACCGCTGGATAAGGAAGCCTTTGAACGGGGGACTTCCGTTTACTTAACCGACCGGGTAATTCCAATGTTACCGCCTAAGTTATCCAACGGGATCTGTTCTTTAAATCCCAAGGTTGAACGGCTGGCAATGTCATGTGAAATGGAGATTACGCCTGAAGGACAAGTGGTCAATCATGAGATCTTCCCATCAGTGATCAAGACTACGGAACGGATGACCTACGTTGCGATTAACAAGATTTTAGAGTCCCATGATGAAAAGATGATGGCCCGTTATCAAGACTTAGTGCCAATGTTTGAAACGATGCATGAACTCCACAAAATCTTAGTTAAGATGAGAAAGCGACGGGGGGCAATTGACTTTGAGTACCCTGAAGCTAAAATTATCGTGGACGAAGCAGGCCACCCAACCGACATTCAAATCCGGGAACGGGGCATTAGTGAACGGATGGTTGAGTCCTTCATGTTAGCAGCTAATGAAACAGTTGCAGCCCACTATAACAAACTACACGTACCGTTTGTTTACCGGATTCACGAAAATCCTGAAGAAGACAAGATTAAGAATTTCTTTGAAATGTTATCAGGCCTAGGAATCGAAGTGACCGGAAAGGCGGATGCTGTCAGCCCAAAAATGTTGCAAAATATTTTGAAGAAGGTAGCTGGTAAGCCAGAAGAACAAATGGTTCAAACCATGATGCTTCGTTCGATGCAACAAGCTAAGTATGCACCTACGCCGGTGGGACACTTTGGGTTAGGGGCCGAAGATTATACTCACTTCACCTCACCAATTCGGCGTTACCCCGACTTAATGGTGCACCGGTTGATTCGCTACTATGAAGACCACGGTAAGAATAATGATTACCAAGAAAAACTGCCTGAAATTACCACCCATAGCTCAGAGATGGAACGGCGTGCAATTGATGCCGAACGCGATACTGATGCGATGAAGAAGGCCGAGTACATGGCCGACCACGTAGGTGAAGAATTTGACGCAGTTGTCAGCTCTGTAACTAAGTTTGGGATGTTTATTGCCCTTCCGAACACGGTTGAAGGCTTAATTCACATTAGTGAGCTGCAAGGGGATTTTTACGTCTTCTTAGAAAAGCAGTTAGCTTTAGTCGGACGTCGGACCAAGCGGACCTTTAGAATTGGCCAATCTGTTAGGGTTAAACTTACCAACGTAAACGTTGAGCAAAAGGAAATTGACTTTAGCCTCTTAGATGCAGACAAGGCCCCTCAGACCAATTTATTAGACGGAGTCGAACTTCCGGCCGAACCAAAGCGGCGCTTCAACCGTAACCGGGATGACAAGCGCTATAATGGTAACCGCAAAAATGACCGGGGCAATAAGCGTTACGGCAATAACCGCAACGCAAACCGGTCAAATAATGGCGGAAAAAACAAGAAGCCTTTTTACAAGGGCAATAAGAAGGCTAATAAATTCCACAGATAGGAGGAATTTTAATGGCTAAAAAAAGCAGTCCAAAAGACAAGCCCTTAGCCCAAAATAAGAAAGCTAGTCATGACTACCATATCTTAGACACGATTGAAGCCGGGATTGTCTTAACCGGTACGGAAATCAAGTCGATACGGGCAGCGCGGATCAACCTTAAGGATGGCTTTGCTCAAATTAAAAATGGCGAAGCTTGGCTAATGAACGTGCATATTTCTTTGTATGATCAAGGCAACCAGTTCAACCACGACCCTTTGCGCAACCGAAAGTTGCTCTTGCATAAAAAGCAAATCAACCAGCTAGCCGGTGAAATTAGCAAGAAGGGGGTCACCTTGGTGCCCTTAAAAGTCTATATCAAAAACGGCTTTGCCAAGGTGCTTTTAGGGCTTGCCCAAGGTAAGCACGACTATGATAAGCGCGAATCAATCAAGAAACGCGACCAAGAACGAGAAATTCGACGGACGCTTAAAAACTACCGGTAGTAGTAAATAAGCCACCACTTAAAGTAAGAATTCTTGCTTTAAGTGGTGGCTTATTTTCATGGCTTAGATAGCCCGCATTAGGTGATGGTAACGGTGGCTACCAATTTGTAAAGTGTCGGTTTGCTTGAAGCCAAGCTTGCGATAAAGCTTCTTAGCCTTGGGGTTGGTGAGATCAACATCGAGGCTGAGTTTAGTTTTGCCACAGCGAGCCGCAATCTTAGGCAAACGTTTTAAAAGTGCGGTGGCAATTCCTAGCCCCCTAAACTTAGGTTTAACGGCTAAAGAATCTAGGTACCACTCGGTTTTAGTCAGTTGACTATCATCATTGTCATAAAGGCTCTCATAGGCGGGAAGCCCGACTTTAGGAAAGTAGTGACAGAGTAGTTCGTCAATGTCACTATCGGCTTGGCTAGGGTAACCAAAGGCCATCCCGGCCACTTCGCCATCAACTTCGGCTACAATGATTTGGCCCTTACTTAGGCGGCACTCCTTAGTTTTAAAACTTAATTCTAAAGCTAAATTGAGGCGCTGCTGGTTGAGATTGCGCAGCTTTTTGAGTTCCATTTGCTTGAGAATAATCCTAAAGAGTGCCCGTATCTGGGGGGCGTCGTCGCTAGTAGCTGGTCTAATTAACAAAATAATTCGCTTCTTTCTGATTAAAGTTTATAACTAAATTAATGAATATAACTGAGGTTTAGGAGGGGGTCATTTTCCTTGGAGCCACCTTTTAGGCCACCTTTAGCCCAAAAATCTAAGATGGCGACGATGCACAGGCAGAGGGCTTCATCGCTTATGTCGGCAATCGTTAATTCGAGGTAGTTGCCACTTGCCAGTTCGACTTCGTGTAAACTAAGAACGCACCGACGGCCATGGTAGATTTTATAATTAAAGGTTAAGGAGTTGCCTAAGATGAGCCAATTGAGTTTTTTAACAAAGAGCATCTCGGTCCCTAAGCCGTAGTAACGCCTTAAAGACCCGACTAGCTTACGGTCGGAAAACAGCTCAAACTTAGGCCAAAAACCTAGGGAACGTTGTTTGATTTCAGCCTTTAAGTCGCCATTACTGGCGTAAACAGATAAGACGGCAGGATGCATTCCCCAGCGTCCCGTCAAAAAGTAGCAGGCCAAGCCGCGTTCATCTTTAACCGTAGTTGTTCCGGTGCCTGTTAAGTTTTCACGTTTGGTATAGAGATTACGCACAGCTAGCCCCTCACTTTCCTAGTTTTCTGCTAAGACTTCTTTAATCGCGTGGCCTACACCATTGTCAGTATTTTTCTTGGCTAGGCGTTTAGCAATCCGCTTAACTTCGGTGCTCCCATTGCCCATAGCGTATGAAACTCCGGCCACTTCCAGCATGGAAACGTCATTATTGTTATCGCCGATAGCCATGACGTTATCCATTGGAATGTTCAAACTATCAGCAAAGGCTTGGAGAGCCACCCCTTTTTGGGCGTTGATATGATTGATTTCAATGTTGGAATCGGAAGAAGAAGTGACTTTTAAGGCTGGGTTAGCTGATAATTCTGCCCGAATTGGATCTAAGACTGGCCGCCCTTCTTGACTAAAGGCAACAATCTTTAAAATTGGCATGTGGGGATCGTCAATTAAAGTAAAGTAGTCATCAATATAATTGATATTCATCAATTCTAGGCGGGCAGAAGCTAGGGTGACCGCAAGTTTATAAGGTGTGTCGGGGTTGACCCTAGTTAAAAGTTCTGCAAAGTTAGCAATACGACTAGCCTTATTATCTGAGTAAACGCCCGTAGAGCTAACTAGCTCAAAGTATAGGCCCTTTTTCTTGAGCTTGAGGCAAATTTTTCGGGCTAGTTGGTCTGGTAAGGCAACGGTATTTAAAAGCTTTCCCGCTGCCGTGAAGGTTTGGGCCCCATTAATCGTGATTAGCGGACAGGTTAGGTCGACCTTGTCTAAGAGGGGTTTAACCTCCGCGTAAGCCCGGCCTGTAGAAACGATAAAATGCACACCTTTGGCTTGGGCTTCCTTGATTGCAGCTGCATTAAAGTCAGAAATCACCATTTCATCGTTTAGCAAAGTACCATCCATATCTGAAGCAATAATTTGAATCATAACTCTAACCTCGCTTATTTGAAGTATATACTTATATTTTAACATGAACGTGGCTTTTTTTTAACTGAAGCAATTTTGCCGCGGGCTGGCACTGATTTTTAAGCAAATTTATGTTAGAATTAAAGGCGAGGTGTTCATAATGAAAACGTTTATCCACAATGATTGGCAAGAGGTATTAGGCCCACAATTTGAGTCAGCCTACTATGCTCATTTGCACAATTTTTTAAAAAGTGAATATCAGCATTATACTATTCATCCTGATATGTATCATATCTTTGAAGCGTTCGAGTGGACGCCTTTTTCCAAAGTTAAAGTGGTTATCTTGGGACAAGACCCATATCATGGTCCTAACCAAGCTCACGGCTTGAGCTTTTCGGTTTTGCCGGGGGTAAAAGTACCACCATCATTACAAAATATTTATAAGGAATTGCAGGCAGATTTAGGTTATCCACCGGTAAATCATGGTTACTTAGAAAAATGGGCAAAGCAAGGGGTATTGTTGTTAAACTCGGTTCTGACCGTGAGGGATGGTCAGGCCTTTTCCCACCGGAATCAAGGTTGGGAACAGCTGACTGATGCAGCGATTGCAGCCTTATCAGCCCGGCCTAAACCAGTGGTCTTTATTTTATGGGGGAAAGCGGCGCAGGCTAAGCAAGCCTTGATAGATCAAAGCCAAAATATTATCATCAAGTCAGCTCACCCGAGCCCACTTTCTGCTAACCGGGGCTTTTTTGGTTCGCGTCCGTTCTCAAAAACCAATGATGCTTTGATGGCAATGGGAGAAAAGCCGATTGATTGGCAGTTGCCCGCAGAGGTAACGGCTAAATAGTCTTATTTTTTGGAGGAGGTTAACTGTTACCAAAAATATAGAATATTGTAGAAAACAATAGAATTATAGTCAATCAGAAAATAAAAAATGTAGGATTGACATATTCTAGAACTTATGTTTTGAATTGTGTTTAAGAAAGTGCTATCATCTCTGTAATAGGAGGTGAGCTTAATGCTACGTGTACAAAAAGTTAGACTGTATCCTAACGAAATTATGAAACAAGTGCTTGATGATTTATGTGCTTATCGTAGATATTGTTGGAATCAAGGTTTAGCTTTATGGAATGATATGTATGATGCTTCCTTAGTTTTAGGAGATAAAAAATTACGTCCAAGTGAACGTAAAGTCCGGGACGAATTAGTTGCTAACAAGGAAGATTGGCAGTACCAACTATCGGCTCGTTGTTTACAGCTAGCCATTTCTGACCTAGGTAAAGCTTGGCAAAACTTCTTTAAGAAGTCATTACCGGATTGGGGTAAACCAAAGTTTAAGTCTAAAAAGACAGCCCGCCAGGGTTTTAAGACGGATCGGGCTCAGATTGTTAATGGTAAGTTACGGTTGGATAAGCCGCAGGGGGTTAAAGTCTGGGCTGATATTAGTTTTAAAGGCGCTGACGACTTAAATGGTGATTTAAAAGTTGTCTCGATTTATCGTGAAAACGGTAAGTACTGGGCGAGTTTACCCTTTGAAGTTAAGGTGACGAAGCAAGTTAAGACCGGACAAAAGACAGCCGTTGATGTTAACGTCGGGCACTTTGATTATACCGAAGGACAAGTTAAAACTTTGCCTAACAATTTAAAAGTTTTGTACAAACGCATTAAGCATTACCAACGCCTCTTAGCTAGAAAACGAGTGGCAAATGGAAAGAAAGCGACCCAAGCAAATAATTACGTTAAGACGAGAGCCAAGTTACAACGTGATTATCGCAAAGTCGCTAGTATTCAACATGATATTGTTCAAAAGTTTACCACCATGCTAGTCAATAATTATGACCGCATTGCCATCGAAGATTTAGCTGTCAAGCAGATGCAGATGAGTCACATTGCGTCTAAAGGATTGCACCGGTCAATGTTTGGTTATTTCAAGCAAGTTTTAAAATATAAGTGTGAATGGTATGGCAAGGAGTTAATTTTAGCGGACCGTTACTATCCAAGTACCCAGCGTTGTTCCCAGTGTGGGCACGTTAAGTCTGGCGCAGATAAAGTCAGTCTTAACGGCAACAAGAAACACGGGACGAAACATAACGAGTATGTTTGTTATGAGTGCGGGGCAGTTATGGACAGAGACGAAAATGCCGTGAGAAACTTACTTGCTTTATTGTAAAAATAAATGGGGTGGGCTAC
>SAMEA104315421__coassemble_748_pt1 | contig 29847 bp, 29 predicted proteins | sample SAMEA104315421__metabat2_low_PE_055 | metagenome-assembled genome bin SAMEA104315421 (sample SAMEA104315421) | gut metagenome | biome: Monkey gut; feature: monkey-associated habitat; material: faeces | place: China | collected 2013
TGCCCGTATTGCATCTGACCATTACTTGCATAGTACACCGTCTTACTTTGAGCCGATATATATTGAAAACCGGTTCTCATTGCACCACTCCATTGATCAAATAGATACCAGTGACCATTTATTTGTTGTTGCCCGTATTGCATCTGACCGTTACTTGCATAATACACCGTCTTATTTTGTTCTGGTATATTTTGGAAGCCCGTTTGCATTGCGCCACTCCACTTATTAAATAAATACCAATGACTATTTATTTGTTGTTGCCCGTATTGCATCTGACCGGCGTTATTGTAGTAAACTACCCGGCCGTCCTTTAACTTTTGAAAGCCGGTTTGTTTTTGGTTACCAACGTAAAGGTACCAGTGGCCCCCTTCATTTTTCTCAACGTAAGCTGCTGGGGTTGGGTAATCTTGCTTGGCTTCCGAACTAGCTGGGGCCACCTTGGCCTTAGCTTCAACACTAGCTGTCGCCACGCTAGCACTGGCCTGGCTTGTTACCGTCGTAGAAGCCTGGCTAGCCGGTGCTTCTGAACTAACCGCTTGACTGCTGGTGCTTGTAGCTTGGCTTGAACTTACAGGCACACTGGCTTCGCTAGTAGCTGTGGTTGCGACCGTGCTAACAGCAACACTGGTCGTACTTTGCGCTTGGCTTGAATTCGTCGCTTCTGAGCTAGCCGTACTTGTCTGACTTTGGCTACTTGCGTCAGCCGTTACCGTCGTTGTCTGTGCTTGGCTCACCGTGTCAGCCGCCACCGCCTTAACGTTGGCACTTAACCCAGCTACTAATCCCAAAAAGACAACAGGTGCTACCACCCAAGCCTTGCCAGCCTTATACATTTTGTATCTCTTTTTCAATTCCAACTTTTTCACCCCTAATTTACTAACTTGCTTTATAGTAAGCGATACTGCGTTAACTTGCAACGCCTTTATTGATTTGTTGTTAATTTGTAATTTACAAGAAAAAAACCCGCCTCCAAAGTTATCTTCAAAGACGGGGGAAATTTTAATTAAGTTTTACTTTTCAACTGGTTTCTTCCAGAAGCTCATAATTAAAGCAGCTACGATTGAGCCAACGATTACGGCTAAGAAGTAACCCCAAACGTTAGTTGCTAATGGTGATACCCAGAAACCACCGTGAGGAGCTGGGATACCAATCCGCATTGCACCAACGATGGCACCAGAAACAGCTGAACCTACGATACATGAAGGAATAACCCGACCTGGATCGGCTGTAGCAAATGGAATTGCCCCTTCAGTAATGAATGAGAAACCTAAAACCCAGTTAGTAACACCGGCACGACGTTCATCTTCAGTGTACTTGTTCTTGAAGAAAGCAGTCCCAATAGCAGTTGCAAATGGAGGAACCATCCCCCCAACCATAACGGCAGCCATTAAGATTGCAGCTGTTGCGGACTTAGGATCATTAGCAAATGCCCCGGAAGCAAAGACGTAAGCAGCCTTGTTGAAAGGACCACCCATATCGATTGACATCATTCCGGCTAAGACTAAAGTCAAGAGAACTAAGTTACCAGTACCCATTCCGTTCAAGAAGTGAGTAATCCAAATGTTAATGGTACTAAAGATTGGGTTGATTACATAGTACATTACCAAGGCAATGAAGAGTAAACCAAAGATTGGGTAAAGTAACATTGGTTTCATTCCTTCAACTGAACGTGGGAGGCCAGCGAATAACTTCTTCAAGCCTAATACTAAGTAACCAGCAATAAACCCAGCGGCAATCCCACCTAAGAAACCAGATGGAGAAGTTGAGTTAGCTTGGAAGTTAACGTGGTAAGCTCCACCTAATGATGAGTTAGCGATTGAGGCCATGAACCCACCGACAAACCCAGGCATTAAAGCTGGTTTGTCACCAATAGACTCAGCAATGTAAGCAGCTAAAACAGGTACCATGAAGGCAAAGGCTAAACTACCAGCACTGTTCAAGAAGATGAAGGCAGGGGCCTTAGCTCCACCCATGTATTGTTCAACAATGAAGGAGATTGCGATTAAAATCCCACCACCGATAACGAATGGAAGCATGTGGGAAATCCCGTTCATCAATTGCTTGTAGATGTTACCCCAAACAGTCCCATCTGATTCAGCTGATGAACTGCTGTCGTCACCAGTTGCATGGTAGACAGATGCATTTCCGTCTAGTACTTGTTGAATTAATTCATCAGGGTGTTGAATCCCAGCTGTAACTGGTTTATTTACAAGTGGTTTACCATCAAAGCGTCCCATTTCAACCTTCTTATCGGCTGCAATTACGACCCCAACCGCCCGAGAAATTTCGTCAGCAGTCAAGCGGTGCTTAACCCCTTCGGACCCATTGGTTTCAACCTTGATGTCAGCCCCTAAAGCCTTAGCAGCTTTCTTCAAGTTTTCTTCAGCCATGTATGTGTGGGCAATCCCGTTTGGACAGGCTGTTACAGCTACAATGTAAGGACGACCACTGTTGGTGTTAGCGGCTGTTTTTTCAGCTTCTTCTTCAGCCTTGTTTTGAGCTTCTTTTTCAGCCACAGCCTTAGCGAAGATGTCTTGGACTTGGTCTGCAGTTGTTGAAGCTTTCAAAGCATTAACCACGTCTGGGTTCATTAAGACTTGGGATAAAGCAGCCAAGGCTTGAAGGTGCGTGTTGTCGCCGCCTTCTGGAGCAGCAATCATGAAGAAGAGGTGGGCTGGCTTACCGTCCATTGAGTCGTAGTCAATTCCCTTTTCACTTCTAGCAAACATTACGGCTGGCTTCTTAACAGCTGTATCGTGGGCGTGTGGAATAGCGATTCCTTCCCCCATCCCTGTACTTGATTGAGCTTCACGTGCAAGGATATCTTTTTTATAGAGTTCTTCGTCACTAATAATTCCCTTGACGAAATAATTGTGAACCATCTCATCGATTACTTCGGCTTTAGTAGTTGCCTTTAAATCCATGATCATGATGTCTTTCATCACGAATGTCCATGAATAAACACTTCCTTAATTTAGTAATTCTTTTTAGTATTCTTCAATCTTAATTAATGGTAAGATTTCATCAATCTTAGCCTTATCAGCCAAGTCTTCGGAGAAGGCTGTGGCTGAACCACATGCTAGTCCATAACGGAAAGCTTCTAGTGGATCTTTAGTCTTAGCGTAAGTCCCAACGAAGCCCCCAATCATTGAGTCACCAGCACCAACGGAGTTAATCACAGTCCCTTTAGGGGCGTAAGAGCGATAAACCTTGTCCTTAGTAATCATCAACCCACCGTCACCGGCCATTGAGATTAAAACATGTTGTGCACCTAGGTCTAATAACTTCCGCCCGTACTTAACGATGTCATCCATACCCGTAAATTCAACGTCGAATAAGTCTGCTAACTCATGGTTATTTGGTTTAACCACTAATGGCTTTTGTGCTAAAGTCTTGAGTAAACTTTCACCGGTAGTATCAATTACGAATTGTGCTCCCTTAGAGCGAATAAGTTCAATTAAATCAAAGTAAAAGTTATCATCAAGGTTAGGAGCTAAACTCCCAGCAAAAATAACTACGTCATCAGCAGTTAGCTTGTCAAATTGCGCTTTAAAGGCCGCTACTTCTGCTTCAGAAATCTTAGGGCCCCGGCCATTAATTTCCGTCTCGCTTTGAGCCTTAATCTTAACGTTAATCCGTGTATCTTCAGCTACGGGAGTGAAGTTAGTCTTCAAACCAACCTTTTCCAATTCTTCCTTAACAAACTGACCAGTAAAACCACCTAAGAAACCTAAGGCAACGTTATCTAAGCCAAGTTCTTTTAAAATTCGGGAAACGTTGATTCCCTTCCCACCTGGCAACTTGTTGTCATAGTCCATCCGGTTGACTTCACCTAAAGTTAGTTCTTTTAGTTGCACGATATAATCAATCGAGGGATTGACTGTTACCGTATAAATCATGTTAAAACCTCCTGAATGGTTGTTTGATTACTATACTGACCTGCAATACGTTGAGGTAACTTACTAGTAATGATGGTCGCCTGACCAATTTCGGCTACTTTCACAAAAGAAACAGCATCAAACTTGCTTGAGTCTGCCAAGACATAGACTTGTTCACTTTGCTCTATCGCCACCGCTTTAACCGCCGCTTCGTCGGGATCAGGGGTCGTGTAACCATACTTAGGATGAATGCCGTTAATCCCTAGAAACGCCTTATTGAAGCGATACTTCTTCAAGGCTTCGACGGCTTCAACCCCTACAATCGCCTTCGTAGTGTTCTTCAACTCGCCACCAACCAAGATGGTCCTAATCCCCCGGTCGGCTAATAGTGAGGCATGCATCACACCATTAGTAACAACCGTTAGCTGTAAGCTTGGATTTAATGAAGAAATTAAGGCTAAAGTAGATGTCCCCGCATCCAAATAAATTACATCTTCCGCTTGGACGTGAGCCTGAGCAGCCGTAGCAATCGCAGCTTTTTCCTGGGTATTTCTTGAAGCTTTCCCAGTCATATCCAATTCACGCTGGAGCGAATATTTAATCTTAGCTCCTCCATGGACCCTTACCAAGAGTCCTTGTTCCTCTAGGAGCTGTAGATCACGCCGCGCCGATGATTCGGAACATTGCGTTTGCTCACAGATGTCTTGGAGTTTGACGATGCTATTAGTTTTAAGTAAATTTAGAATGATTTGATGTCGTTCTTCTGCAAGCACTTTCATTACCTCCTTCAATATAATAGCACCCTTAAAACTAAAAATCAATCATAAAATTTCAAAAAACTTCAAATACATTCATTTTTTCGGGAATTAACCGCCTGTTTTTGCTTATTTTTCATGAAAAAATCTTCCTTACTCACCAAAATCATTACTAACATAAGCTTACAATCCTAGCAAAGACAAGGCTTACATCTATTATTTTAAATTTGTATTCGGTTTCTTAGTTGTTAATTTAGATTCATTCAAAACCAATCATAATCACCGACAAAACCACCAAGAAACCGCCATCAAAAATTAAAAATAGCGACAAATAAGGACTTTTCCTTACTTGTCGCTTGCACTTACTGCTTATTTTCAAGCACAACTTGGCTAGTTAATTTTTAAAACTATGAATTGGTGCGGGAATTAGCCCTCCACGGTTAATCATCTCTGCAGAGCTAGCCGAATTTACGGCCATTACCGGGGCGTGACCAAGTAAGCCCCCAAATTCCACCTTATCGCCTACCTTGGCCCCAGGAACCGGGATTACCCTAACCGCGGTCGTCTTGTTATTAATCATCCCGATAGCAGCTTCATCTGCAATCATGGCACTAATTGTTTCGGCAGGTGTATCACCTGGGACGGCAATCATGTCTAACCCAACCGAGCAGACGGCCGTCATAGCTTCTAGCTTCTCGATGTTAAGACAACCTGCCCTAACCGCATCAATCATCCCAGCGTCTTCCGAGACGGGAATGAAGGCTCCTGACAAACCACCGACTTGGCTACATGCCATAATCCCACCTTTTTTCACGGCGTCATTTAGCATCGCCAAGGCCGCGGTTGTCCCGTGGGTTCCGACCTGTTCCAACCCAATTTCTTCTAACACCTGGGCAACTGAGTCACCCACTGCGGGTGTGGGTGCTAGCGAAAGGTCCACGATTCCAAACGGTACTCCCAAGCGCTCTGAGGCCACCGTTCCTACCAGCTGTCCCATCCGGGTTACCTTGAAGGCAGTTTCCTTGATGGTGTTAGCGACCACATCTAGCGGTTGACCCTTAACCTTTTCTAGGGCAGTTTTTACTACCCCAGGACCAGAAACACCGACGTTAATGACCACGTCGCGTTCACCCACTCCGTGAAAAGCCCCGGCCATAAACGGATTATCTTCGACCGCATTACAAAAGATTACCATCTTAGCGTTAGTCATCACATCTTTTTTCGAAGCTGCCACCACCACTTCCCCCATTTGTTTAACGGCGTCCATGTTGATTCCACTTCTAGTTGAGCCCACGTTAACGGAGGCACAAACTAACTCCGTTTCTGCTAAGACCTGGGGCAAAGAGGCAATCAAGGTTTGATCTCCGGTTTGATAACCCTTTTGCACCAAGGCAGAAAAACCACCGATAAAGTTGACCCCCACTGCCTTAGCCGCCCTATCTAAAGTGTGGGCGTATTTAAGGTAATCCTTATCATGACTAGCAGCCGCAATTAAGGAAATCGGTGTTACTGAAATCCGTTTATTAATAATCGGAATCCCGTATTCGGCTTCAATTGCTTGACCAACCTTAACTAGGTCCTTGGCCTTGCTCGTAATCTTGTCATAAATTTTTTGACAAGCCAGGCTAGAATCACTGTCAATACAATCGAGCAGGGAAATTCCCATCGTAATGGTCCTAACATCTAGATTTTCGTCTGAAATCATATGAATTGTTTCGAGAATCTTGGCTGTTTCCATCGTTTTCCCTCCCTTATAGCTGGTGCATGGCTTGGTAGAGGTCTGCGTTGCGGATATTAATTTCCACCCCTAACTTAGTTCCTAAATCTTTCAATTCCGTGGCAACTTGGACAAAATCCAGGTCCGCACTAGGAACTTCGACCATCATCATCATTGTAAAATAACCACTCATAATGGTTTGACTGACATCTAAGATATTAATCTGCTTTTGAGCCAAGTAGTTGCTGACGCCCGCAATAATTCCGACTTGGTCTTGCCCAACGGTTGTTAAGATTGCCTTCATTTAATCCACCTCGTTACTTAAATGTAAGTCTAGTATAAGCTATTGTTCGCTAAATCACAAATTATTTTTTGAGCTTTGTAAAGTTCGTTCGGATAAAAAGGTGACTAGAAATAAAAAACCGACTGTTCGTTATGAACAGCCAGCTTTTTACCTAGACTAATTTTTCAACCTGGCTCGAAATGTTAAACCAAGTTGACGGTGCATTTTGCTTAAAGTCGTCACTAAACTTGCTAAAGCCGGCCCGGGGCGTGATGTAACCAACCGTTTCCCCTAAGGCCCCCCTGACTAAAAGCTTCTCATCGACTACTGCCCACAAGACCGTCCAGTAGGGGCCTTCTAATGCGTCTTCAAACATTAAGTCTGCTCCGGCTAAAATTCCATCTTGGATAACCGAATCCTCGGTAGCGTCAAAGCCATTAGCTAGGAGCCAGTCTAGTTTAGTTTTAACTTCAATCATGGTATCTGGAATTAAATTATACATGAACAACTTCCTTCGTTTTTTCTTAATTATAGCAGACTGTTAGTTTTTAGGAAGGCCAAAAGCTGCTGAGCTAACAAATTACCACCAGCCTGGTTGATATGCAACCCATCCCCTAATTGGTAGGTTGGTTTTAACTTGCCCTGCCCATCCACTAGCAGCTTGGCCCCGTCAAATATCTGGGACCAACTGCTTAGCTCCTGGTTAACCGCTAGCCTCGTAGCCTCACTTTGAGCTCGAATCTTTTTGGCGGGCAAAATCGTCGAACTAACCACCGGGTTAGGCCAACTAGTTAGTAATTTCCTAAAACCAGCCACCAAAGTAGCTGGGGTCACCACTTGCTTACTAGCTTGGCTACTATAAGCCGGTAATAACAAGTCATTGCCCCCGCAAAAGCAAATGCTTAGGGCCACACTGCTTGGCTTAGGCTTACGCTTTAATAAACTTTGCCCATAAGTTGCTAGCAAGGGACTATCCGTTGGGCAATCATAAAGTAACCTACTACCTGAAACGGCGGTATTTAAATAGGTAACCTGCTGCGGATATTCCTCTAGAAAAAGTTTTCCTAAAGCCTGGCTAACAAAGCCCATCTCCATCAAAGAATCGCCAGCAAATTCAACGACCTTGGGCTTGTGCTTAGTCCAAACCAAAATTCCTTCCAGGCTAAACCAGCTTTTTCGCTGGTGCTCATTTACTCGCAGGCTAGGACAGTAGTCAAACTTCTGCCCATAACTAGCGTTGATCAAATCAGTAGCGTAGGTACTAGCCACGTCCGCGTAAGTCTGCTTTCTACTAGCCTTCATCCAAACGTAGAGCTTTTCGCCGGCTTGCACTTTTAAAGTTAGTGGGTCTGTCTGTAATTTATGTCCCCGGCGAATCACCACTTGCTTTTGTTTTAAATAAGTTACCTGGTGTTTCACATGAAACTTTTCCTCTTTGCTTAGGTAAATCTCATCAAAACAAAGGTCCGCTTCCCCATAAAGATTGCTTAACACCAACCTCACCTTACTGCCACTTAAAAAGGGCGTGTACGCAACAACCTGCGCTAATTGCCCTAGCCTAAAGGGCATGGTCGCAAAGTTATCACAGGTTTGCATTATCCCTAACTGCCAACTAATCATCACTTCCACCTCCCCGCTAAAAAAGACCACCTTGGCATTGCGCAGTCTAGCCAAAGTGGTCTTTTCCTTAGTGTTGATATGCCAGTAAGTCAATAACATCTTCCTGGGCAATTCCCACAAAGTACTTGCCCAAGTCAAGCTTAGTTAAGACCGCTATCATCTTGTCTGGCGTATATTCTTGCCCCCGTAAAGCATCTTCAAGTTCAGTTACATCACCAGGGCCAAAGAAATCACCATAAATCTTTAATTCCTTAATCTTGCCTTCTTCGACCTGGAAGCGCGCATCAATCGTGCCGCCATTAAAATGCTTCCGTTTTTGAACAGAAAACTCCGGTGACTTACCATAAACCCAGTCCCAGTTCTTATAGAGCTTTTGTTCAATCTCAGCAATTCCGACTTGGTCTTCGGCAGTTAACTCATACTCGTAAGCCTTAGCTTCTTCAATAGTAGCAACTCCCCAAATTTTCTTAATCAATTCATCCCTAAATTGATAAGTATCAAGCTCTTGGTACTCATGTTTAAGGTATGGCTTAATATTAGTTACCCGGCTTCTAACTGACTTAATGCCTTTGGATTCAATCTTGTCTTTAGGCACGTTTAAGGCATCAGCCACGCTATCGGTATTGACATCAAACATCAATGTTCCGTGACTAAAGGTCTTACCGTTACGAGAATACATTGCATTACCAGAAAACTTCTTACCATCGATAACAATGTCGTTACGCCCAGTAACTTCTGCTCCAGTTGCCCCCATTTCATGCAGAGCATCGACAACTGGCTTAACCAATGACTTAAAATCACCAAATTTTTGCTTATCTGCTTGCACTACGAAGCTAAAGCACATATTACCAAGATCTTGGTACATTGCGCCCCCACCAGATAAGCGGCGGGTAATGGTAATGTTGTGTTCTTGACAATACTTTTGGTTAATTTCTTCTAAGGTGTTTTGGTTACGACCAACGATGATACATGGTTTTTCAATATAAAATAACATAAATGGAGGTTCTAACTTACCACTGTTCATTAAATACTGTTCCGTTGCGAGGTTGGTCCGAATATCATCGGTTTTCATTGCAATATATCTCATCTTAGGCATTATTTACACTTCCAAATCTTTATTTCTTTCCTAGATATTAGTTGGGAAACCAATTGCCACGTCAGCTACGTCCATAACTGCTTCAGCAATAGATGGGTGTGGGTGGATTGTTAAGGCAATATCTTCCACCGTGTTACCTGATTCAATTGCCAAGGTCAACTCACTGATTAAGTCACTAGCGTGGACCCCGACAATTTGAGCCCCGACTAAAATCCCACTATCCTTTAGGTAAACTAAGCGCACAAACCCGTCAGTCGAATTCATAGAGATGGCCCGACCGTTAGCTGCAAATGGGAACTGAGCCTTCTTAACATCTAGGCCTTGATCCTTAGCTTCTGAGAAGGTTAACCCGGTCGTTGCAACGGAAGTATCTGTGTAGCAGACTGCTGGCATTGCATGGTAATCAACCGTTGTTGCCTTGCCAGAAATTGCTTCGGCTGCAACCTTACCTTCATAAGAAGCCTTGTGAGCTAAGGCAAACCCTGGTACGACGTCACCAATCGCATAGATGTTTTCAACGCTCGTCCGGCTTTGATTGTCAACTTCAATCAAGCCACGTTGGTCAACCTTGATACCAACTTGTTCAAGTCCCATATCCTTGGTGTTTGGACGCCGCCCTACTGAAACGATGCAGTAATCAGCGGTGATGGTCTTTTCTTCACCCTTAACTTCAAAGGTCACTTCAACCTTATCACCGTCTTGTTCTGCCCGCTTAGCCATTGCTTCGGTGTAGATATCCACTCCTTGTTCACTAAAGTGATGTTCTACCACCTTCACCAAGTCGCGTTCATAGTTGGCTAAAATACTGTTAGAACCTTCTAAGATTGTTACGTGAGCGCCTAAGTTAGCGTAGGCAGAAGCAAGTTCAGAGCCAATGTAACCCCCGCCGACAACCACCAATTCCTTAGGAACTTCGGTCAAACTTAAAGCACCAGTTGAATCAATTACCCGGCCTTCAAACTTAAAGTTAGGAATTTCGATTGGGTGACTACCAGTCGCAATAATCAAATTGTTAAAGGTATAGGTTTGGGCCTTATCTTCCCCAATAACCCGTAAGCTGTGGGCATCCTTTAAATAAGCACTCCCCCAAATCACATCGATATGATGCTTCTTAAAGAGGCTTGCAACCCCACCGGTTAAGCGATCAACCACGCTTTTCTTCCATTCTTGGGTCTTGGTAAAGTCAAGCTTAGCAGCAGTGACCTGCAACCCCATGTCTTGGGAATCCATCGCGTGTTGATAGTGGTGGGCCGCTTCGATTAAAGCCTTAGATGGAATACATCCAACGTTTAAACAAACCCCACCAATAAATTCACGTTCAATCACAGTTACCTTTTGGCCTAATTCAGCCGCATGAATCGCAGCAACGTAACCACCAGGGCCTGCACCAATAACAACTGTGTCTAAATCAATTGCAAAATCTCCAACTACCATCTGTCAATCATCCTTCCATCAATAGTAATTCTGGGTCAGCTAATAATTCTTTCAAACGGTTCATCGCACTTTGGCCCGTTGCACCATCAATTACTCGGTGATCGAAGGCTAAGGTTAACTTCATGACCCGGGCCACTTGAACCTTATCGTCTAAGACAACTGGTTCTTGGGTAATTCTGCCGATTCCTAAGATTGCTACTTCAGGCCAATTAATAACTGGAGTGAAGTAACCTCCACCAACAGAACCAATGTTAGTAATGGACATGCCCCCATTACGCATATCAGTAGCAGTTAGCTTGCCATCCTTAGCCTTAGCTGTGTTTTCACTGATTGCCCGGGCAATGTTGAAGAGGCTGAGGCGGTCAGCATTCTTGATATTTGGCATGAACAAGCCCCGTGGAGTATCAGTCGCAATCCCGACGTTAACGAAATCCTTGTAGACAATTTCATTATTATCCATGTCAACAGAGGAGTTGAAGACTGGGTATTCCTTCATAACAACCGCCAAGGCTTTAACAATGTAAGCTAAGAAGGTTAACTTAACATCCCGACTAGCAGCCAGTTCCTTGTACTTCTTGCGGTGAGCCCATAACTTGTCAACCACCACTTCGTCAAAGATGTGAACGTGTGGAATTTCAGCCACAGACCGGCTAACTGACTTAGCTGTTGCCTTCCTAATTTGGTCCATCTTTTCACGGTGTTCTGGCCATTGGGCGTCTAAAGCTTGGACGGTGGCCTTAACCTTAGCTGGGCTAGTTGCGACTGCTTCTTCGCGGAGGTCAGTTGCAGGAACTACCTTTTCAACCGGACTAGCACCACCGTTAGCAATAAAGGCGTCAACGTCAGTTCGTAAGACTTGACCGTGGTTACCACTCCCGCTAACCTTGGTCAAATCAACATTTTGTTCACGCGCATAAGCCCGCACTGATGGCATTGCTAATACAGGTAAACTGTGATTTTGAGCTTGGCCAACAGCGGCTGCTGGTTTAGCAGCTGCTGGAGTAGCAGCTGGGGTTGCTTCTGCAGCTGCACTTGCAGAAGCGTTACCTTGACCGGCTGCCACGGCTAGTTCAACTAAAACATCACCGACTTCTGCCACTTCACCTTCAGGAACTAAAATCTTAGTGACAGTCCCAGCAACTGGTGATGGTAATTCTTCGACTGACTTATCATTTTCGATTTGAACTAAGTCATCATCAGCAGAAACAGTGTCTCCTACCTTAACGTGCCATTCACCGACTGTCCCCTCAGCAATTCCTTCACCGATATCTGGTAACTTGAATTGGTAAACATCAGCTCCACCAGCAGCAGGTGCTTCATTCTTAGCTGCTGGAGCTGGGGTGTCATCACTGATATTGCCTTGACCAGCTGCAACTTCTAGTTCAATTAACGGATCGCCGACTTCAGCAACCTCACCTTCAGCAACTAAAATCTTAGTCACCGTCCCAGCGACTGGTGATGGTAATTCTTCAACCGACTTATCATTTTCAATTTGAACAAGGTCTCCGTCTACTTCGACCTTGTCCCCTTCTTTAACATGCCATTCACCAATGGTTCCTTCAGCAATCCCTTCACCAATGTCTGGCAATTTAAATTGATATTTGCTCATTTTTTGCACCCCTCATTTAGAAATTAACTGTTTCTTTCACTTTCGCAATAATATCTGCTTTATTAGGTAACCAGATACTTTCAGCTTCACTGAATGGATATGGTGTATCAGGAGCACTTACCCGACCAATTGGTGCTTCCAAACTTAAAATCCCTTTTTCAGCAATTACAGAAGCTACTTGTGCTGCAACCCCAGCTTGGCGTTGGGCTTCTTGAACGATGACTGCCCGGCCAGTCTTTTTAACCGTTGCTAAGATAGCTTCTTCATCTAGTGGTGAAATCGTTCTGAGGTCTAAAACTTCAGCTTCAATGCCCTCCTTAGCTAAGTCAGCGGCTGCTTTGAGACTTTCTTGAACCATATAACCGTAGGTAATGATTGAGACATCCTTACCTTCCCGCTTAACTGCTGCCTTATCCAATGGAATGGTGTATTCTTCGTCAGGTACTTCTTCTTTAACAGACCGGTATAGCTTCATGTGTTCTAAGAAAACTACTGGGTCATCTGAACGAATAGCTGATAAAAGCAAGCCCTTAGCGTCGTAAGGACCACTAGGAACAACTACCTTCAAGCCTGGTGTTTGTGCCATTAACCCTTCTAAACTATCGGAGTGCAATTCTGGCGTGTGGACCCCTCCACCAAATGGAGCTCTAATTGTGATTGGCATCTTTCTCGTACCACCCATTCGGTGTCCAATCCGTGAGATTTGCCCAGCAATTTCATCCATTACTTCAAAGACAAAGCCAAAGAATTGGATTTCAGGTACGGGCCGGAAGCCTTGGAGGGCTAACCCAGTTGCCAATCCACCGATACCTGATTCTGCTAACGGGGTATCAAAGACCCGGTCTTTACCGTTAGCATCTTGTAAGCCGTCAGTTGCCCGGAAAACCCCCCCGTTTCTACCGACGTCTTCACCAAATACTAGCACTTTATCGTCACGTTTAATTTCTTGGTCCAAGGCTTGGGTAATCGCCTTAATCATTGTTGTCTTAGCCATCTTACTTGCCCTCCTTAGCTGCGTATACGTCAATTTGTTCTTGGATTACGGCCGGTGTTTCCACAAATGTATTCTTCAAGAAGTCACTAACCTTTTGCACTGGTGCAGCTTCAGTCTTAGCCATTGCTTCATCAATTTGTTCATTTACTTCTTTAGTCCAAGCTTCTTCTTGTTCTTGGCTCCAAAGGCCCTTCTTATCAAGGAAAGTTCTCATCCGAATCAATGGGTCCTTTTCTTGCCATTCACTTTCTTCTTCTGAGGTCCGGTAACGTTTTGGATCGTCCCCGGATAAAGTATGTGGTCCAAACCGGTAAGTCAAAGTTTCAATCAAAACAGGTCCATTGCCGGCAGCCGCCCATTCGCGGGCAGCCTTGGTCACAGCGTAAACCGCTAAAGCATCCATCCCGTCAACTTGTACGCCCGGAATTCCGGCTGCGACTGCCTTTTGTGATAGGGTTGGTGCCGCCGTTTGGGTTGCCCGGGGAACAGAAATAGCGTACCCGTTATTTTGAACAATGAAGACAGCTGGCGATTTGAAGGCGCCGGCAAAGTTAATTCCTTCATAGAAGTCACCTTGGGAAGTACCACCATCACCAGTGTAAGTGTAAGCCACATTCTTAGAGCCCTTCTTTTGTAAACCTAAGGCTACCCCGGCAGCTTGAACATATTGAGCCCCAATGATAATTTGTGGTGGCAAAGCTTGTAAATCTGCTGGATATTCATTTCCTTCAACGTGGCCCCGTGACCATAAGAAGGCCTTGTAAAGTGGTAAGCCATGTTGCACTAATTGCGGTACATCACGATAGGCTGGTAATAGGAAGTCTTCTTTTTCCATTGCGAAGTTTGAGCCAATTTGACTCGCTTCTTCTCCGGCTGTTGGTGCAAAGAAGCCCAACCGTCCTTGCCGATTTAGCTTAGTAGAGCGTTCATTTAAAATCCGGGACCAAACCATTTGCTTAAATAGTTCTACTAATTGGTCGTCACTCAAATCTGGGAAAAAGTCCTCATTGACGACTTGGCCACTCCCATCTAAAACCTTAACCGTTTTGGTTTCAGGCGTTGCAAAATAGTCTTTTAAATCAATACCCTTAGTCATTATGATTCCTCCTTGTTTAACAATATTCCTATTCAGAAATAGTGTCGCTCACTTATTCCAAAACTATTTAGAATACCGTTTATATACCGCTTACATTAGAAATAATAACCCGTTCACATAAGCTTGTAAACATTGTAAATTTTTGAACTATCACAAAGGTTGAACAAAACCTAAATTTTAGCGCTTACTTTTAGCTTTTCATCTAAAAAAATTCCTTAATGTGAGTTTTATCACTTAGCCAGTGCACAAACTATTGGTCACTGTTAACCTAGCCAGTTCCCCCGAGACGGTTTATAATACTGCTTATAAACTGTCTTTGGAGGTGAACGACTTGCAAAAATTCAAACGGTTTTTAATTGCCTTAGGAATTGCTAGCTGGCTATGCGGCATTATCTTTTTAGGCCTTACTTTTTACGTACTCAAAGTTCTAGCTAGTACCACCTTATTTTTCATCTGTCTTTTCCTTGATTTTATCGCTTTCACCGGGGTTTTTACAACTATTACGCTCGGAATTTTAGCCCTTTTAAAAAAACGGTCAAAAAAAGATTAACCTAAGTAGTAACGGTTTGGGTCCAGCTGACTCAAGCCGTTATTTTACTTAAATTAATCTTCCTATCTATCTTATTTTTGGTTAATTCTTTAACTATTTGTTGTTTAAGTCTACATCCTTACTCTTAGCAGGATCCTTTAACTTAAAGGCTAAGCATAAGCCCACCACTGCTAAGACAATGGTAAAGTAAATACCAAAGTGCACCCCGTTTGTAAAGGCTGCTTGCTTGTTAGCGCCGTTATAGAAACTTTGACCTAACATTAAGAAACTGGTTGCTAAGGCAGTAGCAATCGCCCCAACAATTTGTTGCATGGTGTTCATAATCGTACTTCCGTCTGCAGATTCCAACCCCTCTAAGGCATTTAGGGCGTGAGTTTGTGCAGGAGACATTGCCAACGGACAACCAATCATCATAATGATGTGAGCGCAGATTACGTATGCGACCGAACTAGTTGGCTTTACCAAGGCTAGCATAATGGCCCCAACTAGCGCAATCGCAAAGCCAATCCGTGCTGGCATTTTAGCACCGTGGCTATCATAAAGCCGGCCTGCCAAGGCAGATACTACCGCATTAATAATCCCACCAGGAAGCATAATCATCCCAGTCAAGGCTACTGGCAAAGCTAAGCCGCTTTGGATATATTGTGGCAACAGGTACATTGCGGATAAGATAATAGCAAAGTCCAACATGACTAAAACCGCCCCGGTTCTGAAGGCTGGCTTAGCAAAAATCTTGATATTCAAGATTGGGCTAGCTAGGTTTAATTGCCGCTTAGAATAAAGGAATAAGACCACGATTCCGACAATTAGGAGGCCTAGCACAACAGACGAACTCCAACCTAATTCACTGGCAAAGCTCACTCCCATAACTAAGGTACCAAAGCCAATTATAGATTCTACTAGGGATAAGAAATCAACCTTAGGCTTGGTAATTTCTGCAACGTTTTTCAAGCCAAAGATTGCAAATGCCAATGCGATTGCAAGAATAATTGCAAATGACCAGAAAATCCAATTCCAGGATAACTTAGCCAGTAATAGCCCCGTTAAGGTTGGGCCAATTGCAGGGGCAAACATAATCACTAGGGCACTAACTCCCATGGCAGCCCCTAATTTTTGGGGTGGGAAAATTTGCATTGCCACCGTAAACATTAATGGTAAGATTAACCCGGTCCCAATCCCTTGAATCATCCGCCCTAAGAGTAACTGGCCAAAACCACTGGCAGTTGCGGAAATCACTGCTCCGACTAAGAAATCGGCTAAAGCAAAAATAACCGTTTGTCTAGTTGTAAACCACTTAGAAATTAAGCTTGAGAAGGGCAAGATAATCCCAATAATCAACATGTAGCCCGTTACTAACCATTGGAGGGTAGAGGTTTCTACCCCTAACGCTAGCTTTAAACTAGGTAAGGCAATATTGAGCGACGTTTCGGATAACATCCCTACAAAGGCCCCAATCAACATACTTGTCATTGCTAACCACGGACGGTCGACTTCAACTCGTGCCCGCATTGCATTTACTTGTTTTGTTTGTTCCAAAAAATAAAGCCTCTCTTCTTTCTTATGAAATTCTTTAACCTTTTTTAGGTCCGATGATTAGCATAACAAAAATAAAATTTTCGTGTAAGTAAAATTTTTATTTTTTTACAAAAAAAGACGCTTCACTTGAAACGTCTTTCATACTAAGCCCAGATTTCCTTGGCCAAATTGAAGGCCGACCAGGCTTTAGGCCAACCTACATAAAAGGACAAGTGGGTAATGATTTCACTAATCTCTTCCTTGCTAATACCATTATCCTTACCTACTTGCAGGTGATAACTTAGTTGTTCAAAGTTTCCGCCAGCAATCAAGGCCGTAATCGTAATCACACTCCGTTCGTGGGCGGATAGTTTATCTTCGCGCGCCCACACTTGTCCAAATAAAACGTCATCATTTAATTCGGCAAACTTAGGGGCAAAGTCCCCCAGTTGCTTACGACCTGCAGTTTGTTTTTTAACCATATTATCACCTAACCTAACTTAGCATAGTCTTCAGCAGTCACAGCTTCTAACCACTCGCTAGTTCCCTTAGTAATCGCTAAATGTGAAAACCAACTAGCCTTGGTTGCCCCGTGCCAATGTTTAATTCCTTCATGGATTACCACCACGTCACCAGCTGACAATAACTTAGCCGGCTTTCCTGCTTCTTGGTACCAACCTTTTCCCGCGGTTACTAACAGAATCTGAAAGCCGTCATGGTGAACGTGCCAGTTATTACGACAACCAGGCTCAAAGTTAACGTTGGCAACATTGACGTCAACTTCATTTTGGGCTTGCACTAGCCCCTGCAAGTAACTAGCACCAGTGAAATACTGGGCATAAGCCGTATTTAAATTGCCTAACCCAAAGAGGTTATTTTCCTTTACCGCTTGTTCAAATTCAGCCATTTTTCTAGCCACCTTTCAAAAAAAAGAAAGCTCAGGCAACAACTTTCACCCGCTTTCTACTATATTAATAGTAAAAAAGAAACCCTTTTCTGTAAAATACCTATTATGAGTACTTTATCATGCTTAAAATGTATAATAAGAGTTGAGGTGATTTTATGGACATTCGTTTACTTACTTATTATCTAAAAGTAGCCCAGGTAGGCAATATTACCAGGGCCGCCCAACAACTACATATTACCCAACCAACCCTTTCACGGCAGTTAACCAAGTTAGAAGAAGAAGTTGGCGCCCAACTGCTAACCAGGAGTCAACACCACCTGGCCCTAACCGAAGCCGGGGTCACCTTTGAAAGACGGGCTAAGCAAATCCTTTCCCTGCTAGCTACTACTAAAAAGGAGCTCCAAACCCAGCAAAATGATTTGGCCGGGTTACTAAAAATTGGCTGCGTTGAGTCCAAGCTGTCCCTTGAGGTTGCCAACTGGCTGCAAGCCTTCCAAGCTAAACACCCCCAAGTTCAATTTGAATTCTATGACGCGGATGGCGACGACCTTAAGGAAAAGCTAGATACCCACTACTTAGACTTTGCCTTTTTAATCGAGCCGGTTGAAACCGCCAAATATAACTTTCTCACTTTACCTTACTACGATCAGTGGGGCATCATCGTTAATAAGTCCCACCCCCTAGCAAAGCAAAAAAGCCTTAGCCTAGGCGACTTAAAAGACGAAAAGTTGATCCTCCCTAGGCGCAATATTGTCAAAGCAGAAATCGACTCTTGGCTAGCACCTTTGCAAGCTTTAAATTCTAAATTCTTTATTAACCTACCTAGTAACGCTAACTTTCTTGTCTTAAACCACAACTACTGTGCCCTAGGTATCGAGGGGATTCTCACCCTCAATGCCCATCCAGATTTGCGGTTTATCCCCTTTGCACCTAGCCACCATAGTGGCCACGTCCTCGCCTGGCGTAAGAATAATCACTTAGGTTCCTTGGAACAACATTTCTTGGCTTACATTCAAGCTTTAATTAAATGAAAAAATTATTAGATTTAGTATTGATTTTTTCATTTTGCTTGTTATAATAGGAAACAATTGATGGACATTTAGGAGGTTTTTATTATGACAAAACATCAAACCGTTGATTTAGATTGGGAAAATTTGGGCTTTGAATATATGGATTTGCCCTATCGTTATCGTGCCTTTTGGAAAGATGGTGCTTGGCACAAGGCCGGCTTGACTGAAGATTCAACCGTGGCCATGAATGAAGGCTCCCCTGTTTTACACTATGGGCAGGCAGCTTTTGAAGGGTTAAAGGCTTATCGTTGTAAGGACGGTAGTGTTAACCTCTTTAGACCAGACCAAAATGCTAAACGGCTCCAAAATTCATGCAAGCGGCTCTTAATGCCAGAAGTACCAGAAGAAATGTTTGTTGATGCTTTAAAACAAGTTGTTAAAGCCAACGAAGCCTACGTTCCACCTTATGGAACTGGGGCTACCCTCTACCTCCGTCCATATATTATCGGTGTGGGTGAAAATATCGGTGTTCACCCCGCAAGTGAATACATTTTCTCAGTGTTTGCAATGCCTGTTGGTTCCTACTTCAAAGGTGGCATGGTTCCAACTAACTTTGTTGCTTCTGATTATGACCGGGCAGCTCATAAAGGGACCGGGGCAAGCAAAGTTGGTGGTAACTACGCAGCCAGCCTTTACCCAGGTGAAAAGGCCCACAAAGCTGGGTTCTCAGATGCTATTTACCTCGATCCAGTTGAACATAGAAAGATTGAAGAAGTTGGTTCGGCTAACTTCTTTGGAATCACTAAGGATGGGAAGTTTGTGACTCCTAAGTCCCCATCCATCTTACCTTCCGTTACCAAGTACTCATTGCTTTACTTGGCTAAAGAACGCTTTGGGATGGAAGCCGTTGAAGGTGACGTTTACGTCGACGAATTAGATAACTTTGCTGAAGCAGGTGCCTGCGGGACTGCAGCCGTTATCTCCCCAATCGGTGGTTTCCAAGTTGGCGATGACTTCCACGTCTTCTACAGCACCACTGAAGTTGGCCCTGTTACTAAGAAGCTTTATGATGAATTAGTTGGGATCCAATTCGGTGACAGACCTGCTCCTGAAGGCTGGATTGTCAAAGCGGTTGAAGCTTAATAATTAATTAACTGTGCGCTCTTCATTTATGGGAGTGCACTTTTTTATGCTTAAATTAAAGTTAGTTAGCTGCTTTTCTCATTTAAAAAGCGGACTTTCGCCCCTAAAAATTGTCTTTTCTCGAACTAAAACTGAATATTTTTTAGTTTTGATTAGAAAAATATGGTATTATGAAAAAGTGCTTATTATTTATTCACAAAGAGAGGAATTATTTATGAAAAAGATTTATTCAAGCTTATTATTAATTCTAGGGGCATTGTGCCTCTTTACCTTGGTCCACCCAGACCGAGTTGCTGCTAAGACTTATGTAATTGGGACCGATGTTACCTACCCCCCTTTTGAATTTGCTAATGATAATAATAAGTACGTTGGAATTGATATTGATTTAATGAAAACTATCGCTAAACGAGAAGGGTTTCAGGTTGAGATTAAAGCCTTAGGCTTTAACGCGGCTGTGCAAGCCCTGGAGTCCGGTCAAATTGATGGGGTTATCGCCGGGATGGGGATTACCCCTGAACGCCGCAAAACCTTTGATTTCTCCGACCCTTACTATAAGACTGGCTACGTTATGGCCGTTGCTAAAAACAGTAGCATCAGTAGTTACAAGGATTTAAAGGGCAAGCGGGTTGCCATTAAAACCGGGACCGCCGCTGCCAACTATGCCCAGTCAATCCAGAAGAAGTACGGCTTTAAAACCGTTACTTTCGATGACTCCGATAATATGTACAACGACGTGATTTCCGGTAACTCTGTGGCCTGTTTCGATGACGGCCCCGTTCTCCAATACGCCGTTAAAACCGGGACTAAACTTAAATTAGCTACTAAGCCAGCCGATGGTGGTTACTACGGTTTTGCCGTTATGAAGGGGCAAAATCAAGAGTTGTTACAAAAATTCAACCATGGTTTAAAGCAACTTAAAGCTGATGGAACCTACCAACAAATCGTCAATAAGTACGTCGGGTCCGCTTCAATTAACAAACAAAAGGCTAATAAAGCGGCTGCCCACAAAGAAAGTACCATCCTGGGCTTGTTGAAACAAAACCACGGCGCCTTTTTAACCGGGTTAGAAAAGACTATCTACCTAACTTTAGTTGGGATTTTCTTTGCCACTATCTTTGGGATTATCTTTGGCCTTTTGGGCGTTGTTCCTTCTAAATTCTGCCAAGGTCTCTCAAGTACAGTTATCTATATTTTCCGTGGCTTACCACTACTAGTCCTTGCACTCTTTATTTATAATGGGGTGCCAGCTTTAACCGGTATTAAGATCCCTGCCTTCATTGCTGGGATTATCACCCTTACCTTGAATGAAGGGGCTTATACCGCCGCCTTTGTTAAAGGGGGAATTGAGTCTGTCGACGTCGGTCAGATGGAAGCTGCCCGCAGTCTCGGACTTCCTTACGGTAAAGCCATGAAGCGGGTAATCTTACCACAAGCCATCAAGATTATGGTTCCTTCTTTCATCAACCAGTTCATTATTACCTTGAAGGATACCTCAATTTTATCAGTTATCGGCATCTTAGAATTAACTCAAACTGGTAAGATCATCATCGCCCGTAACCTCCAGGGTTTCCGGGTGTGGGCCATTATCGGAATCATTTACCTGTTAGTCATTACCATTTTAACCTTAATTTCTAAATACATCGAAAAGAAGCTAGCCCGCTAGTTTCTAAATCAAAGTAGCGCCTAGTCTTGGATTTATCCCCCAAAACTAGGTGCTATTCATCTAAAAAGCCCCGTAAGTGAGCCTTACGGGGCTTTAATTGTGAACTTATTTTGCTAAATCTGCTTCCGTTGTCCGCGCCATTAAGACGTCACACTTGGCAGCCCGGACCACGTAAGAAGCTACTGAACCAACAATAATCCTTTGGAAGAGGTTCTTGCCGGTTGAGCCCACGATAATCAAGTCGTTGTGGTACTCTGGTTGGAAGTCATTAACGATAACATCCTTAGGGTTACCAAAGCGTAAGTGTACGGACACATTAGCTTCATCTAGGCCATCAACATTAACTAAGTGATCGCGTAAATCTAACAAGTAAGCTTCATTTTCTTGTTCGATATCATAAATCTTAGCACCGTCTAAAGCGATGCCAGCACCACCATATTCAAGGGAGTTAAGGTCTAAGACCCGCAAGATATCTAGGTGGGTGTTATTACGTTTAGCTACTTCTACCGCCGTCCGTAAAGCCACCTCTGCTCCCTTGGAACCATCTACTGCTACTAAAATGCGTTTATATTCTTGTGACATCTTAATCACCCTACCCTTTTATCTATCTATTTTAATGATAGCTTCATTTTAACCAAAATTCAAGCGTTATCATTTGTTAATCTAAATAAATAAGACCCCGGTGCTAATTTTCGGGGCCTTATTACTTAGGCTAATAATTCACTATGCTTCGTCTTTAAATTTAAGAGGTGGTCGTGGCTAAGGTTGCCTAGTTCGACTAGCTTATTTTCGATTTGTTCTAGTACGGTAACCCGGTCAGCCATGTTGGCTACGAAATCATACTTATCACCATCAATGATTAACAGTGGGGAAGCATCGTATTCCTTCATCCAAGTATCATAGTGCTTTAACAAGCGGTGGTAGTAGTCTACCAATGATGGATCCGTCTTGATTTGTTCGTAGTCCCGGCCCCGCTTTTCAATCCGCTTAATCATCGTTTCATAGGAAACCTTGATGGTAATCATCAAGTCAGGGGACTTTTTATGGGCTGCAAATGGCAATTCTTCCATCATATTGTTTAACAAACTCTTATAAATATCGTACTCTACTTCGGTAGCATTACCCATTTCGGTATTCATCTTCATGAAGATTTCGTCCTCATAAATTGACCGGTCTAAAATATTATTATCCTCAGCCATTGCCGCTTTAATCATGGCAAAGCGCCGGTTTAAAAAGAAGGTTTGAAGGAGGTAAGCATAGGGATTAGTCGCATCCTTATCGCCTTGAGCCCGCTTTTTAGCAGCAATTTCATTACCTTTATAAAAAATTGGTAAGACTGGATTGTCTTTAACTGGTTCATAGTAGGCTTTCGTGCCTAATTCTTGGGCTAAAATTTCCGTTAAACTTGATTTTCCTGAACCGATGATTCCTGATAAAGTAATCAAAATGACTAACTCATCCTTTCTTTTTAAACAACTAGAGACTTTTTTATCTTAAAATTAATCTGTATAATAAAAATAGAGTAACCTTTAATATAATACCTGGATTTTCCCCAAAAGAAAAGCCCTATTTTTCATTATATTGTGCTTACTCTAAAGATAAACTACTATATCTAGTTATTTGTATTTAAGGAGAAAAATTATGAACCGTATCTACCTTGCTTCCCCCTTCTTTTCAGATGCCCAAAACGAACGCATCGCCCAAGTTAAAGCTGCTTTAGATCAAAACCCTACTGTTAGTTCCGTTTTTGAACCAGCTAAGCATCCTTATGAAGCCGCTGAATTTGGCAGCCTCGAATGGCAAAAGGCCTGCTTCATGCTGGACACTTCCCAAATCATTAAGGCAGATGCCGTTGTTGCCATCATCGACTATAAGTTAGAAGAAAGCGATAATGAAGCAGACTCTGGCACTGCCTTTGAAATTGGCTATGCCTACGGTAACAATATCCCCGTAATTGTTGTTCAATTTGACCCTAATAAGGAGATCAACCTCATGATTCGCCAAGCAATGACCGCTTACTTTGACGTCAACAAAGATGGCCTCAACGCCCTAAGTAACTATGACTTTACTGAGCTAATGCCTAGCTTTAACGCAGAGCGGCCGGTTATTTAAGGCTCCAGATGAAAAGCCCTAACAAAAGTTGAGCACAACTTTTGTTAGGGGTCTTTTTTTATGCTATAATTTTAGAAAATTTATAAATAAAGGAGACAAACCCATGTCAATTCTATCTTTAACTGACATCAGTTACCAAGTTGAGCAGCGGCAGATTTTAAATAAGGTTAACCTCGAAGTGCAAGCCGGTGACTTTTTAACTCTTACCGGTCCCTCTGGTGGTGGCAAATCCACCCTCCTCAAGATTATCGCTAGCCTCATCTCCCCTAGTGAAGGTGAGATTATTTTTGAAGGTCAAAACCAGCGTGACTATGAAATAACCACCTACCGGCAACTAGTCTCTTATTGTTTCCAACAACCCAGCCTATTTGGCCAAACCGTTGCCGATAACTTACAGTTTCCCTTTGTTATCCGCAATGAAGCTAGTTCTCAAGTTCAAATTGAGCAGGCTTTAACCAAGGTTAACCTCCCCACCAGTTATCTAAATAAGAACATCACCGAGCTTTCCGGGGGTGAAAAACAACGGGTGGCCCTTCTAAGAAACACCATGTTTCTCCCTAAAATCTTACTTCTAGACGAAGTAACCGTTGGCCTCGATGCCCGTTCGATCGAAATTGTCCACCAATTCATCAAGCAGTTATGGCAGGAAGCCGGCTTAACAATTATTCAAATCACGCATAACCAAACAGAGCTAAGCCAAGCCGCCAAGGTCCTTTGGCTTGAAGAAGGGAGTCTTTCAGATGTCACAACTAGCCGTTAATAACTTTTCACTAGCCCTAGCCTTTGCCCTCGTACTGGTTGCCGTCTATATTAGTAACCGCGAAAAACTTGGCCTAACTAAAGACATTTTTTATAGTATTTCCCGGGCAATTATTCAGTTAATTATCGTCGGCTACGTTCTCAAATATATCTTTAACGTCAATAACGTACTGTTGACCGCCGCTATGAGCTTCTTCATTGTTCTCAATGCCGCCTACAATGCCCATAAACGTAACCCTAATCACAGCAAGCACTACCTTAATTCCTTGTTGGCCATTTTCATTAGCACTTACGTCACCTTAGGAATCCTCGTTTTGGCAGGGGCCATTAAGTTTGTCCCCGCCCAGATTGTCCCCATCAGTGGGATGATTGCTAGCAACTCCATGGTTGCAATTGGGCTTTGTTACCGGAATTTACATGAACTTTTTATTAACCAGCGTCAGCAAGTCTTAGAAAAACTGGCCTTAGGTGCTAACCGCAAACAGGCCTCGCTACCCCTACTGCATGCCAGCATTAAAACCGCCATGCAACCAACGATTGATTCAGCTAAAACCGTTGGCCTCGTCAGCCTACCGGGGATGATGTCAGGACTCATCTTTGCCGGCGTCGACCCCTTACACGCTATCAAATACCAAATTATGGTAACCTTCATGCTTTTATCGGCTACTAGTCTGGGTTCAATTATCGCTGGCTACCGCACCTATGTCGACTACTATAATGATCAACTACAACTCCGCATCTAAAATTAGTTTTTTAATTGCGTAGGCGACTCCATCCTCGTCGTTGGACTTAGAAATAAAGTTGGCAACCTGTTTAATCTTAGCACTTGCATTGGCAACGACTACCGCTGTCCCTACGGCAGTTAACATTGGTAAATCATTTTCGCCGTCACCAAAGGCCATCAACTGGTCCTTGGTGATTTTTTCTGCGGCTTGTACATGTGCAATGGCATTAGCCTTAGTCGCATCTTTATGGGTGATTTCAATATAAGTTGGGTTAGAATTAACAATACTTACATTCGCTAAATCTAAAGCTAGCAAGGCAGCCTTTAATTTTCCTAACACTTCCAAATCAAAGCAAATTAGCATGAACTTATAAAAAGGTCCTGTTAAACTCTTTAAATCAGCTTCCGTCACTAAAGTCGGCTCTAGGTGGGTGATGGACGTTTCGTTGGCGGTACCTTCATCTTGCTTAAAGGCGTACCAGTTATTGGCATCATACCAGGTTAGGCTGACCTCTGGATAGGCTTTGATAACCGCCATTAACTTAGTAAAATCACTTTGATGCAACGGTTGGGAATAAAGCACCTCCCGCTGGGTGCCCAACTGCCTGTAAATTAAGGCCCCGTTAAAGGCAATCTGCGGGTTACTTAACTTTAGCTTATTTAAGACAAAGTCCATTTCCATTGGAGCCCGGGCCGAAACCAAAGTAAAGGGTAAGTTGGTTTGTTTAATTACCCGCGCGTTTTCCTCACTAAAAGAACCATCCGTCCTTAACAAGGTATTATCCATATCTGAAAAAAGGTGTTTGTACATGACTTCCCATTCCTTCCTACTTAGCGTATAAAATCTGCGTATCCGACCTAAACCACTTACGTTGCGTCTTTGTTAGCTGTTCATCTGTAATTAACACGTCAATCTCATTTAAATCACAGACCTTAAATGAAGACCTATCGGTGTGAAACTTATACTGTTCTGCAACTACGACCACCTTACGAGCCTGTTTAATTGCCTGCCGTGGTAAATACGAATCATCTTGATCCACAACAAAAATACCCGTAGGACTAAGACGCGACGTTCCAATAAAGGCAACGTCAAATTGATAATTAGCTAACTCACCTAGTGAGGTCATCGAACTAGTAAAACGGTTATGCTTATTAAGGGTCCCCCCTAGTAGTTCAACCCGCATTAAGCGACTATTAGTTAGGGCTAGAGCATTGTCTAGTGAGTTGGTCACAATCGTCGTCCCCTTAAAATCAATTAGTTTAGCTAACTGTACTAAGGTTGTCGACGTATCAAAGTAATATAGACCATCATGACTAACAAACTTCGCCGCCAACTTGGCCATCTCATGCTTCAAGGGGGATAAAATCTTAGTCCGCTCCTTAAAATTAGGCACCCCGCTATCTCCTAGGGTCATCAGCCCGCCGTGAATCCGCAGGGCCTGACCTGTTTGCGCCAGGTGGTCAAAATCTCGTCTGACTGTATCCTTTGACACCGCTAGCTTCAAAGCCACCTCATTAGTCGTTAATTCTTCTTTTTTAGTTAAGAGCTGCTTTATTAGCCGTAACCTTTCTGCCGGTAACATTTTCTCACCCTCTTTTAGTTTTATCCTACCACATTCCCTTGATTTGAAAACGGTTAATTTGCGTTTCAATCCATTTTCTTGCATTTATTTGCGTTTTTATAGTTAAAAAAAGCGCGTTAGCCACTTAAGCTAACGCTACTCTTGTCATTACTTATGATATGGACTGCCGTTATTAATCATGAATGCCCGGTAAATTTGCTCGCTTAAAACTAACCTCATTAACTGATGTGGTAACGTAAACCGCCCAAAGGAAATTTTGGTCTCCGCTCTTTTTAAGACGGCGGGACTTAACCCCAGTGACCCCCCAATAACAAAGGTGATGTCACTTCTGCCATAGGTTGTCAACTGGGCAATTTCTTGAGCAAATTCCTCCGATGAGCGTTCTTTTCCTTCAATTGCTAAGGCATAGACATACTCCTTATCCCTAATTTTGGCTAAAATCCGCTCACCCTCTTTTTCTTTTACGCCTTCCATCTCAGCCGCAGATAATTTTTCGGGCGCCTTTTCGTCAGGCACTTCCACAATCTCAAACTTACAAAATTTTCCTAACCGTTTGGCATACTCAGCAATTCCTTGCTTGAGATATTTTTCCTTTAACTTACCGACACCAATAATTTTAATGTTCATTTTTCATCCTACTTTTCCACAATTTTTTCCACAACCTAACCACAACATCTTGGCAAGAATGAGTGTTCCTAACAAGATAAGCCATCTTTTTTGACCGACTTATCCACAAGTCAGTAAAACTAAGCCTCGCTACACTCCAACGGCTATAACCCTTTAATACCACGGATTATCAACGTTAATATTTTTAGATATTATAACTTATCCACAATCAACGTCGCTTCTTGTGGATAAGTTTCACCTTGCGCTTAGCCCCTTTTTATTTTAGCAAAGTCCACTACTTTAACAAGGCTAAAAAAAGAACCGGCACTTTTTGAACCGATTCTTCTCACTTCTAATTTTCACTCTCCGAACTAGTAGCAGTCGTGGTACTTTCACTAGCTTCTAAACTCAAAGTCACCTTTTGGCTCTTAAGCTGCCCATCGTGATAGTACTTAATCGTCACGCTGTCTCCTACCTTATGCGCATATAAAGCCGTCTTTAAACTGGAAATTCCAGTAACCTTTTTGCCCCCTAAGCTGACAATGACGTCATACTTGGAAAGAACATCTTTTAAAGGTGAGTCTGAATCAGACTTCATCACCACAACCCCACTGTCAACCCCATCAGGTAACTTCAGGGTGTCAGACTTAGCACTATCAGATACATAATCTAAGTCGATGCCAGAGATACCTAAGGCTGGACGGGAGACCTTACCCTTGGTGACTAATTGGTTAATGATTTTTACCACTTCGTTACTTGGAATGGCAAAGCCCATCCCCTCAACCGAAGCATTTTCAGAGCTGCTTGAATTAGACGATAATTTCATCGAGTTAATCCCAATTACCTGCCCGTCTAAGTTAACCAATGGTCCCCCTGAGTTACCGGAGTTGATAGCAGCATCCGTTTGGATAACGGTTGTCGAGCCTGTCGTTACCCCCGAGCTGTTGGTAATGTCTAAAGTCCGCTTCTTAGCCGAAATAATCCCTTGGGTTAATGAAGTAGCATACTCTGACCCCATTGGTGAACCAATTGCTAGGGCCGTTTCCCCTACTTGGATGTTGTCAGAATTTCCAAAGGTGGCCGTTTGTTCAACGTTTTTGGCGTCAATCTTTAGGACCGCTAAGTCAGAGACAGAGTCTTTACCGACTACGGTCGCTTTAACCCGCTTACCACTATAAAGCATAACATAAAAGCTATCTGCCCCAGAGATAACGTGGTTATTCGTTACTACGTAGGCGGTATTACCATTTTTCTTATAGATTACCCCCGAACCTTCACTTTCTGAGGTCGTCTCTTCGGAACTACCACTACTAAAGCCAAAAATGGAATCAATACTGTTATCACTCTTTTGGTAGGCTTCAACCGTCACCACCGCCCGCTTGATCTTGTTAAAGGCCTTGGTAGCTTGGGTGCTGACGTTAACCTTAACATTACTTACCTTAGTGGTAGCTTGGCTATCATCACTACTGCTTACCGCTTGATTTTGATAAAGGTTATAGGCACCAATCGTTAGCCCCCCACCAAGTACCCCGGCAACTACCGCTACCAAGGCAGTCTTTAAAAATGACGACTTTAAGCTTGCTTGTTTTTCTTCTTTCTGCGCCATTATAATTCTCCTTCCACGTTAGTTTATGCTTTTATTCTAGCGAGCAAATATGAAAAATGCTTGAAATTCTTGGTACTTTCTTAAGCTAAATTAGAGACTAACTAGCGGAGTTGCCTGGGCTGGATCGGTATCGAACAATTCAAAGTCATGTCCGACCCCTAAGTCATGTTCGGCTAGTAAGTTTGCAACCGTTAGGTGGGCTAAAGGTTTCATATTATTTTCCCGGCTTAAATGACCTAAATAAATTTGCTTAGTATGATTGCCAATCACACTCATTAAAGCTTTAGCCCCGTCTTCGTTAGACAGGTGACCTTGGTCACTTAAAATTCTTTGCTTTAGTGACCAAGGATAGGTCCCAACTCGGAGCATTTCAATGTCGTGGTTACATTCAAACAAGTAGGCGTCTGCATCGCTAATAACCCCGGCTACTTCTTCTGAGACGTAACCCGTATCCGTTACAATCGCAAAGGTCGCCCCGGCGTGGTGAAATTCGTAGAATTGCGGTTGGGCTGCGTCGTGTGAGACCTGGTAGCTAACCACGTCTAAATCGTCAAAGGCTTTCAATTCCCCCGGTTGAAAGAGGTGTTTTTGTTCAGCCTTAATCTTACCAATCTTTGGTCCCATCGCCTGCCAAGTTTTTTCATTTGCGTAGACGTCTAAACCATAACGCCGTGCTAAGACTCCTACTGCTTGAATGTGGTCAGAGTGTTCGTGGGTTACAAACAAGCTGTCTACCTCGTCTAAACTTCGACCAATAGATTCCATTAAGCCTGCAATTTTTTTACCAGATAAGCCCGCATCTACCAATACCTTCCGTTTAGGAGTTTCAATGTAGGTTACGTTCCCACTACTACCACTAGCTAACACACTAATCTTTAACTTATCATCTTTAGACGCCATGATATTTTAGGTTCCCTTCTAACATTACTAAATTTCAAGTCCGTTATTAAAAATTATGTCTTGATAGTCATTATAGGCTGCCGTTTTTTGGCGGGTTAGGTCACTAGCGACTGCTACTAGCCCCCCATTAAATACCTGCGGAAAATAGCCAACCACCGTAGCTTTTTGGCTTAAGGCCCTAGCAACCGCTTGAATGTTTTGCCGATACTTAGAACTAAAATCCCCGACTATAATCGGTAACTGATATCTTTCCGTCAGTTCTAATAAGGCCACCTCTAAGTTATGCT
>SAMEA104315421__coassemble_772_pt1 | contig 28818 bp, 26 predicted proteins | sample SAMEA104315421__metabat2_low_PE_055 | metagenome-assembled genome bin SAMEA104315421 (sample SAMEA104315421) | gut metagenome | biome: Monkey gut; feature: monkey-associated habitat; material: faeces | place: China | collected 2013
CTAGGGCAGCCATAGCCTGTTTAGCATCTGCTTTAGGCCGGTCTTGAATCCCAATTAAGCCCAAAACTTGCCCGTCATAAACCACAATCACCACGGTTTTAGCTGCTTGCTTTAACTTTGTTAGGGTCGCTTGTAACTGAGGTGAGAGCTCATAAGCTTGGGTGAGTCGTTCATTGCCCAAGAGGGCTTCTTTGTTGGCTAATTTCGCCTTAACCCCCTGGCCCGCCACTACTTGGAAATCAGTTACCTGGCTTAAAGTTAAGTCAGCCTGCTTGGCGGCCGTTAAAATCGCTGCTGCTAGTGGGTGTTCCGAAACAGCTTCTAGGCTGGCAGCCACACGTAAAAGGTCTTTTTGTCCGACAACATCGGTCACCACCGGCTGCCCCTCCGTAATCGTACCGGTCTTATCAAAGACCACAGTTTGAACACCATCAATGGCTTCCAAGACGGTAGCGTCTTTAATTAACACCCCTAATTTGGCAGCCCGGCCGGTCCCCACCATGATTGCGGTTGGCGTCGCTAACCCTAAGGCACATGGACAGGCAATCACAACGACCGCCACGGCATAAAGCATGGCGTCTACCCCGCTAGCTCCTAGAAATACATACCAAACTAGATAAGTCAGCAGTGCGATTATTAACACGATGGGGACAAAAATATCGGCAATCTTATCCGTCAACCGTTGAATCGGGGCATGACTAGTTTGAGCCTTTTTGACTAACTCCACAATTTGAGCCAGCATTGTATCTTGCCCGATTTTTTCCACCCGGAAGGTAAATGTCCCGGTCTTATTAAGCGTGGCACCTACAACTCTGTCTCCTACTTTTTTGGTTACCGGCATACTCTCACCAGTAACCATTGATTCATCTACACTTGAAACCCCTTCAGTGATAAGGCCATCTAGGGGCACCTTTTGTCCTGGTTTGACCCGCACTAACTCTCCAACTTGAACCTGAGCTACGGGGACTAGCTGATAGTGATCGTCCCGCCAAACCTCTGCTTCCTTTGCTTGCAGCTGTAATAATTTTTCTACCGCACTGGAAGCATTATTGCGCATCCGTTCCTCAAAAACTTGTCCTAGCAAGACAAAGACCGTGACAAAGGCGGCACTTTCAAAGTAAACCGCCCGCCCAGTTGCCATCGCATAAATACTGTAAAAATAAGCCACCGCCGTGCCAATCGCAACTAAGGTGTCCATGTTAGCGTGATGGTTTTTAAAGGCCGCCCAGGCACTTTGCCAAAATGGTAAGGCCGACAGCGCCATGATAATGGTAGTCGTTATTAAGGCAATCCAATTATAGGCAGGCATCATCCAGGAAAAAGCCATTCCTACCATTTGAATAATCAGTGGCACCGACAGTACCAGGGAAATCACAAAGCGTTTAAAGTAAGACATTACTTAATGACAACCTTTCCGTGGAACATATCCATCCCACAAGCATAGGTATATTCGCCTGCCTTGCTGGTATCAATTTCAATAACCTTATCTTGCTTAATTGGTAATTCTTCACTAATCCCAAAGTCCTTGAAAACCACTTCCTTCAAGCAGTTAGACTTATCCAAGCGATTAAAGACCAACTTAGCCGGTACCCCTTGCTTCAACACTACCGTTTCTGGGCTATACCCCCCATTAACGGTAATCCGCGCTTCCTGACTATTACCCTTAACTTGAGCTTGGCTTTGGCCTTGATCATGCTTACCAAAGAACCACCAAGCGATAAACGCAATCGCAGCTACAACAACAATCACAACTAAAATCTGCATTTTAAGCACCCCTTCATTAGTTCGTTTACATTTGTAATCTTACACCTTTAAGTATAGTCTCTCACCGCTTCCTGTCAAGGATTTTATGTTGTGTCCTACTTGCTAGCACACTGAACTTCTGTTATACTGACTTAAATTTTTATACAGGAAGTGCTTTATGTCAGACGAACAACTACTAACTTTTATCTACAACCTCATTTTAGATCCTAGCCTTACTGAGGCCGAACGCAAGCTCCTTGTCGATTTCAAGAACCGACTCCAACCTAAGAGCGACTTAGAAGACGAACTACGCAACTTAGCAGATGACATGCGTCGCTTAGCCGTCAAAAATCTCGGCCACACCAGCTTTTCACCTAAGATGCAAACCATCTACAAGCTTATCTCCCAATCTGGCCTGCTCAAGGAAAACCTGGCGCGGGGATTAGCTGCAGTGGGGCCAATGTTGTAAGAACTAGAAAAATAACTGAGTACCCATTGCTTTTAGGGGTGAACAAATTCCAATTGTTCGCCCCTTATTTATGTTTATGCACAAAGGCCCATTTTCTTGAGCTAAGGTTATAAAAAAGTATAGTATATAATTAGTATACTAAAATAGGAAGGCGGGATATAATATGACTACTACAGGACACAAATCTAAAAATAAGTTAGTTCAATTAAAACTCCCAGTTGACGTCAAGAATAAGTTAGACGACATTTTTGCTAAAGACGGTACTACCACCCCACAAGCACTCAAAATGATTGCCACCCAAATTGCTAACCGTGGTTTTTCCCCCTTTACTACCGTTCATTATGAACAATATAGTGAACCTGTTAGTGCTGAACTTGAGGCAAAACTGCGCGAAGATGAACTAAAAATAATGGGTTATTTACCTGACGATGCTGATGAATTTACCGACGAACAAAGCCTTAACCAGGCTTTTAAAAAAAATTTAAAATAGAAATATGAAATATAAGGTAAAGATTAGTAAAGGCTTTTGTCGAAGTAACTGACCACAAAAACTTACATGACAATAGTAATTAATTATTGACTAGACATAACTCAACACGTGTTTCTTCTAATACTCAAACCATTTGTAATAAAACCTAACTTTCTAAGTGAATTTTGAAATAGCACCATCAAAAAACCGCTAGCAATCAACGTTTTAGTAACGTAATTGCTAGCGGTTAGTTATTTTTGTCCTTTTTGTAGTTTAAATTGCTTAATAATTTTCAAAGCGCGCTTGCGCGTCTTAATGTTAGGACTCTTTAAATTACGTAACGCCGTTGCATAATCACTTTTTGACATAGTATCACCTACCAACTAGCTTTCTTAACCCCAGGGATTTTTCCCGCCAACGCGAGTTTTCTAAAGTTTATCCGTGAAAGTCCAAATTCACGAAGATACCCCCGGGCTCGACCGTCTAAGGCATCCCGGTTATGCAACCGCACTGGACTAGCATCCCTAGGAAGCTTAGCCAAAGCTTGGTAATCACCCTGCGCCTTTAATTGAGCTCTCAACTCTGCATACTTTGCTACCAGTTCTTCACGTTTCTTTGCCTTAGCAATCTTTGCTTTTGTCGCCATAAAAAACCTCTCTTTAAGCTAAATAGTAATTATTACTATTTACAGTTTAGATTAATACTTCACGTAGGTCAAGTATTTTTATTTAGTCTGACGACTTTTCTAAAGTAATATCGTGGAATTGACGCTATAAATATAAAAAACTCCATCCCGCATAATAAACTCAGGATGGAGTTTTACCCTTTCACACAAGTATCAAGGTGTATGTCAGCTTAACCATTCTTTACCTACCGGTTTGACTTCAGCTAACTCTTCGTCTTCGACTAAATCCTTGTAATAATCGTATTCCTGCCACTCTTTAGTTTCAAAAATATTGGTAGGCTTATGGGATTGGTGGTTAGACTTCCTCGCACCAACTTCACAAGCTGAATCTTGTGGTAGCGTCAGCGAACTACTATTACTAATTTTTGTCATTACTTCAGTTCACCCCTAGATATCTTTTGACCTAGCTTAGCGCAAGTACTACTTTTTGTCTACAAAAAAACCAGTAGCTATTATACTACTGGAAAAAAACAAACCTTGGCAGACATTTGGCAAACAACTATCTTTATACACCATGTTTTTCGTAGGTCTACCTTCTTCAAAAGCTTGATTTATAGGCATTCCCTCACCAAGTTATATTTGATTTTTATTCCCACTCAATCGTTGCAGGTGGCTTGGAAGTGATGTCGTAGACGACGCGGTTGACGTGGTCTACTTCGTTAACGATTCGAACTGAGATGGCTTGGAGCACGTCCCAGTCAATCTTAGCAAAATCGGCAGTCATGCCGTCGATGGAAGTAACGGCCCGGATACCGATAGTGTAGTCGTAAGTCCGGCCATCACCCATGACCCCTACAGAACGGATGCCTGGCAAGACGGTGAAGTATTGCCAGATTTCCTTGTCTAAGCCGTGCTTAGCAATTTCTTCGCGCAAGATGTAGTCGGAGTCACGCACGATTTGAAGTTTTTCATCGGTAATTTCACCGATAACCCGGATACCAAGTCCAGGACCAGGGAATGGTTGGCGCCAAACTAATTCGTGTGGCATTCCTAGCTTTTCACCTAATTCACGGACTTCATCCTTGAATAAGGTGTTAAGTGGTTCGATTAATTCGAACTGCATGTCTTCTGGCAAGCCCCCAACATTGTGGTGGGACTTGATAGTTTGAGCAGTATCTGTTCCTGATTCGATTACGTCAGTGTAAAGCGTACCTTGGGCCAAGAACTTAATACCCTTAAGCTTAGTTGCTTCGTCATCGAAAACTTGGATGAACTCATTGCCGATAATCTTGCGCTTCTTTTCTGGGTCAGAGACGCCAGCAAGTTTGCCTAAGAAGCGATCCTTAGCGTCAACCTTGATGATGTTTAAGCCAAATTTACCACCAAGGCTGTCCATAACTTGTTCAGCTTCACCTTTCCGGAGCAAACCGTGGTCAACAAAGATACTGGTTAATTGGTCACCAATGGCCTTGTGTAATAGAACCCCAACAACTGAAGAATCTACCCCACCGGAAAGACCGAGGAGTACCTTTTGATCACCGACCGTTTGGCGAATCTTGGCAACTTGCATGTCGATGAAGTCTTCCATTGACCAGTTAGCTTGGGCACCACACACATCGAAAGCAAAGTGACGTAAGATGTCATTACCGTATTCAGTGTGGCGAACTTCGGTGTGGAATTGAAGCCCATAAAGTTTCTTTGCTGGGTTAGCAATAGCAGCGATTGGGCAGTTAGCACTAGTAGCACTGACAGTAAAGCCAGCAGGCACTTCAGTTACTAAATCCCCGTGACTCATCCAAACAGTTTGAGTGGTTGGTAAGTCCTTAAACATTACGGCATCCTTATCGACTACTTCAATATCGGCCTTACCGTATTCCTTATTGTCAGCACTTTCGACCTTCCCACCTAAATTGTGGGCCATCAATTGCATCCCGTAGCAAATCCCTAAGATAGGTAGTCCCAATTCAAAGATTGCTGGGTCAACTTTAAATGCGTCTTCGTCGTAAACACTGTTAGGGCCACCTGAGAAGATGATGCCCTTAGGGTTCATCTGCTTAATCTCTTGAGCAGTAAGCTTGTGAGAAAGAAGTTCAGAGTAAACTCCCATTTCGCGAATACGCCGAGTAATTAATTGGTTATACTGACTTCCAAAGTCCAAAACGATAATCTTGTCGAAAGCCTGCATATCAACATTTGCCAAGATATTCACCTCATTAATTAATTTATTATCCTATATTGTAACGACCCAAGGGCTTTCGGTCAATGATTTTCACCTTAATCACGGATAATTCTTGCCTTTTTCTAATATTTTTTCAAGTAAAGTTCGTTTATCAAGTGGTTTCTACCCTTGGTTAAGACTAAATCTGCGCGATTTCTTGTCGGTAAAATATATTCTAATAAATTAGGGTGGTTAACTTTTTGCCAGACATCCTTGGCCATGGCGTGGGCGGCTTGGCGGTCACCGATTGCATAGGCGTAATAGTAGTTACCCTTATCCTGGGCGGCTAAGTCTAACAGCATGTCGAAGCGTTCCAGGTACCATTGCTTGATTAGCTTTTCCTTAGCGTCGACGTAGATTGAAAAATCGAAGTAGTCACTAACATACAACTGCTGGTTACTTGGAAGCTGCAAGACGTTAATTCCTTCCACAATCAAGATATCGACGTCTTTAACCAGCTCGTACTCGCCACTAACAATGTCATAGATTTTATGTGAATAGACTGGGGCCTTGGCTGGGAGGTTATTTTTCACGTCATCCATAAAACGAAGCAACCTGTCCATATCGTAACTTTCAGGGAAGCCCTTTTTGGACAAAATGTGGCGCCGCTTTAGCTCCGCGGTTGAATACAAGAAGCCATCAGTGGTAATTAACTGCACCTTTTTGTGGGGGTAGATTTCTTTTAGTAAGGTTTGCAACAACCGGGCGGTCGTACTCTTACCCACGGCCACCGACCCAGCGATTCCAATCACTAGCGGTACCTTTTGGGGCTTTTTCTTCCCTAAGAATTCCGCCTGCTGTTTTAATTTTTGTTGTTGGATTTTCCACCTCAGACCAATTAAGTGGACTAAGGGCATATAGATTTCACTAACATCTGCCTGGGAAATCCGGTCATTTAAAGACATGATCCGTGCCAGTTCCCCCTTGGTTAAAGGCACAATGTGTTCTTTATAAAATTCCTTCCACTCAGCGCGGCTAATTTTATAGTAGTTTAATTGGTTTTCCATGATTTACCTCATTTAAAACAATTTATGCCCCTAATTATAACATAGTCGCTAACCGCTTTCTTCATCGTAACAAACCAAATTTTGTGTTAAAATTTAGTTGACATTAACAAGTGAGGTAAGTAAAAAATGAATCGGATTGTTCTTTTAGGTGATAGCATCACTGCCGGAATGACTAACGGCTACCCATCACCTATCTTTAGTCATAAATTAGCCAGTTTTCTTCCTGAAGTAGAATTTATCAACCGTGGGGTGCCCGGCGACATTACCCGCCTAGCTAAGCTCCGCTTGCAAGCAGACGTCTTGGAAGTTGACCCTGACTTAGTGGTCGTCTTCTTTGGTACTAACGACGTGGCTGACCCGCAAACGGACCTTGAAGACTACCGCTCTAACCTAGAAGAAATCTGTCGGAAGGTTGGTTTGGAGAAGTGTCTCCTAATTACGCCTGGTTTAGTTGGTCCTAGTCAGGAAGCTAGTCGGCCAACCCCTAAAATGGCTGCCTTTGCTAAGGCTACCCTTGAATTAGGCCAAGACCTCGATATTCCGACTTTAAACTGGCAGGCCATCATGGAAAAACACATCCCCGCCAGCCTCTTACAGGCAGATGAGATTCACTACAATGAGCGGGCCTACGACCTCCTAGTGGCTAACCTTGTTCCCCTCTTAAAAACCAAGTTAGCCCAGGTTAAACCTAAGATTATCCATTAACACTAAACAAGCAGGTGAAAAGCTTAAGCTTCACCTGCTTGTTCTTTAATCAAAAGTTTACTAGCCAAAATTTTTTGCAAAATAAGAAAGTCGTAACTATACTAGTTACGACTCTCTTATTTTCTATTTGGTAATTAATTCGTAAAGCTTAGGGTCAATCCGGTCAAATAAAGGGGTAACTTGGCCGCTGACAAAAATATCTAAGCGGTGCATTGCCCGTGAGCAGATGGTATAAACCAACTGCCGGTCGCTATCGGCATGGTAATTTTTTGCGTTAGCCTGCCACATAATAACGGCATCAAACTCTAGTCCCTTAGCTAAGTAAGCTGGCACCACAATCGTCCCCGCCGCTAGCCGCTGGTTTTCGGTCTTAATCAAGGTTACCGCTTGGCCTTCAGCCCGTAAAGCCTGGGTCAAAGCTTCACACTCGGCTAGACTCTTACCAATCACGGCCGTGGTTAAGCGGTCGGCTTGATTTTGCTTTAGGCGCGCCACTACGTCAGCAATCAAGTCAGCCTCGGTCTTAGCCGTCGTTAACCGGGGCTTTTCTCCCGCCCGTTCAAAGGCGGTCACCGCTTCACCGTGTAGGAGGATTTCCTTAGTAAAGTCGGTAATCTGTTGGGTGGAACGGTAAGATTTGGTCAACTGGACCACCTTGGTCTTATCTTGAGGAAACATCGTCCCTAATTCCTTTAAGAGGCTGTGGCTATTTTCGTGGGTGAAGATGGCCTGGTTTAAATCACCTAACATGGTAAACTTAGCCCGGGGAAATTCTTCTTTGAGGTAGGCCAACTGGTAGGCCGTGTAGTCTTGAATTTCGTCAATGAAGACCTGCTTAATATCGGTTTGCCCCCGTTTACCACTGATTTGGTCGTACAAGAATAAGTAGGCGGTCACGTCACTTAGGGCCAGCTTTTTAGCCTTAAGGTCTGCGACAACCTGGGCTAGCTCAAGTTGCCATTCTTCCTTGGTTAAGTCGTACTTGGCTAGGTCAACTAAAGCCGGAACACTCTTTAAAAAGTGGACGTACTGGCCGTTAATACCCAAGAAGCGGTTCTTGATGATGGCTTGATGTAGGGGCTTAAAGGCGTGCATCACATACTGACGTCCTAAGAAGTTGAGCTCTTTTTCCCCGTTAGCGAAGTTTCTTGGATGGTCGCCGTAAAGGGCATTTAACTGCTCTTGGCTAAGGTCTTGGATAGCTTTTTGAACCTGGTCGCTCTTGGCATAACGGTTAATTTGACCATTTAGTTCTTTAACCAACCGTTCCTTGGTAGCTTCCAGCCTATTTCTCAGGTGGTAGTTTTCATTGAAACTATAATAGATTTGTTTGATGTGGGCCTTAGAAAAGAAGACCTCGCCACCTAGTTTCAAATCCTTAAAGCGCATGCCCTTTCTTTCCAGGTAAGCCCCGTAAGCCTTGCTGGCCTTAAAGAAGTCCAAGCTATCCTTCAACCTTTTCACCTTTTGCTTAAGGGGAGCTTGGTCTTCTTCAAACCGCTCCTGCAAGGTTTCCACGTGTAACTTAGGCAGGCGGCGCTTAACGTGTTGATAGTAGGTCAACTGCACCATATTTTGCTCCCCTAACTCCGGTAAGACCTGGTCAATGTAGTCATTAAACAACTGGTTAGGTGAAAATAAGATGACCTGGCTTGAAGTCAGCTTGCCCCGGTAACGATACAAGAGAAAGGCCACCCGTTGTAGGACGGCAGAGGTCTTCCCAGAGCCTGCCGCTCCCTGTACAAAGAGGAGGTCCGAACTGGTATCCCGGATAATCTTATTTTGTTCACGCTGAATGGTGGTCACGATACTTTTCATCTTGGTGTCGGAATTTTCATCCAAGACCTCTAGTAGCATTTGGTCGCCCACCGTTTCGTCAGTATCAAAGACGACTTTAATCTTACCATCTTCCACCATGAACTGCCGCTTAAGCCGCAAGTCCACCTTCCGCTCACCGTCCGGGGTTTGGTAACTAACTTCACCCAAGCCCCCACCATCGTAATAAATAGAAGAAATGGGTGCCCGCCAATCATAGATTAGAAACTTGTCGGGACCGTCAGTAAAGGAACCTAAACCAATATAGATTTTTTCTTCCTTACCCTCCCCTTCTTCTTCAAAGTCAATCCGGGCAAAGTAGGGTTTCTTTTCTAACTTCTCTAAAATTTCCAAGCGTCGACTGGCTTGCTGCATGTTATTTTCCCGCTCTTGGAGCAGCTGTTGTTGCTGGCGCACCGTCAACGCGGTTTCCATCATCCCCGAGTAAGTGCTCGTCTTAATCCTAACATTATTAGAAAAATCGGCTTGGATTGCCTTCTTATCAGCTTCGACACTGGCCAAGTTAGCTTGATCCTTGGCGATTGCCTCCTTAACCTTAGTCACTACCATATCCATCCGCGCTTGCTCTTGTTCCTTAATTGACGCCATCCAAACACCTTCCCTGACAAATTTTTCGGTAAATAATTGTAGCACATTTTTAAAAGCCCTAGCAAGAACTTACACTTCCTAAGAAATTTATAAATTCTCCTTATTTTTTCCTTAGCGCGCTAGTATTTGCCTTAACTTTGTCCTATGCTAGCTGTACGGAGGTATTTTTATGGACAAATTCTTTGACTTACTTTTTAATTTTCATGACTATCTCTTCCCCCTAGTTCAATCGGCCGGGGCTTGGTCTTACTTTGTCTTTTTTGCCCTAATTTTTGCTGAAACCGGGCTGATTATATTTCCTTACCTGCCGGGAGGTTCACTAATCTTTTTTGCCTCCTCGATTGCAGCCGTTAACGGTCAGGTTTTAAACATCTATGCCTTACTGGCTAGCTTTTTTATCTCCGCTTACCTAGGTGATAGTCTGAACTACTTTTTTGGAACTAAACTAGAACAACTTTCGTTCTTCAAAAAACACATTCCTGAAGCCAAACTCTTAACCGCCCGCCGCTTTTTTAAGCGTCACGGGGGCAAAACCATCATTTGGGGCCGCTATCTGCCCCTAATTAGGAATTTTATCCCCCTAATCGCCGGCAGCATTGGCTTTAACTTCAAAAACTTTGCCCTTTATAATTTGCTTGCAGTTAGTCTGTGGGTCTTTGGAACTGGCCTTTGTGGTTATTTCTTCGGCCGGATTCCCCTAGTCCAAGAACATTTTGCGACCATCTTCTTACTGATTGCCTGCCTGGCCTTGATTCCGACTGTTTTTACCGCCCTCCTTCACCTTTACAAACAAAGGAAGGCCTTCAAGCGTTCCTAAAAAATGGTATACTGAAGGTACTACACGTAAAGAAAGGATTCGCATATGTCATTTACAGTCTACTTAGTTCGTCATGGTCAAACCATCCTCAACCGCTACAACCGGATGCAGGGATGGTGTGACTCGGATTTAACCACCTTAGGCATTAGCCAGGCCCAACAAACCGGCAAGCGCCTCGCTGCTATTAAATTCGACCACGCTTTTCACAGTGACACTATCCGGGCAACCCAAACTTGCCAAAACATCCTAGCCCAAAACCACAACTTAGTCCCCGCCCACCAAGAAAGCTTCTACTTTAGAGAAGAAGGCTACGGCTACTATGAGGGGGCCGATTCTGGTAACGCCTGGATGATTATCGGTGGGCCTCATGGATGTAAAACCTTCTCCGAAATTATCAGCACCTACTCGATTGAAGATGCTAAGAACTTTGCTAAGGCGGCCGATCCTTTTGATGATGCCGAAGACAACGCCGAATTTTGGCACCGGCTCGACTGTGGCTTCGACCTTCTTCGTTCCGTTGCTACCGACAATCAAAACGTGCTCTTAGTTAGTCACGGGACAACGATTCGCAGTATCGTTGCCCGCTTTGCCCCTGAAATCGACATTACCGTTAGCCCTAAGAATGGCTCGGTCACTAAGTTAATCGTAGATCAAGCCGAAGTTAAGGTGGACTACTTTAACCAGTTTGCAGACGATTTTGCTTACTAGACACTATAATTAAAAAGGCGGTGGACCCAACTGGTAACTATCCCAGTCAGGCCCACCGCCTTATTTAACCTTTATTTTGAGTAGTTAGGTGCTTCCTTAGTGATTTGCACATCGTGTGGGTGAGATTCGATTAACCCTGCCCCAGTAATTTGAACGAATTGTGCTTCTTCACGAAGTTTGTTAAGGTCACCGGCACCACAGTAACCCATTCCGGCCCGCAAGCCACCAACCATTTGGTAAACGATATCGGCTACTTGGCCCTTATAAGCTACCCGGCCTTCAATTCCTTCAGGGACTAACTTGTTAGCTTCGTTAACCCCACTTTGGAAGTAACGGTCTGAAGACCCGTGGGAAGAGTCCATGGCTGCCATGCTCCCCATCCCGCGGTAAGTCTTGAAGCGACGACCTTGATAAATTTCAGTTTCACCAGGTGCTTCATCAGTTCCGGCTAACATTGAACCAAGCATTACGGCGAAACCACCGGCTGCAATCGCCTTAACAATGTCACCAGAGTACTTAATCCCACCATCGGCGATGATAGTCTTACCGTATTCACGGGCTACTCCAGCTGCATCGTAAATTGCAGTTAATTGTGGTACCCCAACCCCAGCAACAACCCGGGTGGTACAAATTGAACCAGGTCCAATCCCGACTTTAACTACGTCAACCCCGACATCGTATAAGGCCCGGGTAGCTTCGGCTGTGGCCACGTTTCCTGCAATTAAGGTTGCATCTGGGAATGTTTCTCTGATTTCCTTAATCTTACGGATAACCCCAGCTGAGTGGCCGTGAGCAGTATCGATTACTAAGGCATCAGCACCCGCATTTAGTAAGGCAGTTGCCCGTTCGTAGGTGTCACTAGTTACCCCAACTGCGGCAGCTACTAATAAGCGACCGTGTTCATCCTTAGCAGCGTTAGGGAATTCGACTACCTTTTCGATATCCTTGATGGTGATTAAGCCAGTCAAACGTCCGGCTTCATCAACCATTGGTAATTTTTCAATCTTATGCTTTTGTAAAATTGCTTCTGCTTCCTTCAAAGAAGTGCCTTCTGGTGCGGTCACTAACTTATCTTTAGTCATGACGTCCCCGATTCGTTCACTAGCATCAGTCACGAACCGCAAGTCCCGGTTAGTAATGATTCCGCAAAGTTTTCGACCAGCTTCGCTTTCCACGATTGGCACCCCAGAGATGCGGTACTTTCTCATCAAAGCTTCTGCTTCGCTAACACTGTTGTCAGGTGTTAAGAAGAATGGGTCGATAATAACCCCACTTTCGGAGCGCTTAACCTTACGAACTTCATCAGCTTGCCGTTCAATCGTCATATTTTTGTGGATAACCCCTAACCCACCTTGGCGTGCCATCGCAATCGCCATTGCAGATTCAGTAACTGTATCCATCCCCGCACTGATGATTGGGATATTTAATTTGATATTCTTAGCTAACTGCACACCGAGGTCAACCTCGTTTGGTAGCACGTGACTTTCTGCTGGTATCAACAAGACATCATCGAATGTGAATCCTTTTTTTGCAAATTTTGTATCCCAATTTGACATTACAAAACTCTCCTTTGAATTTATTTTTGTTTTCTAATGTACAAAAATTTCTGTCCGATTGCAAGTATTCTAATCTTTTTCTTATAAAATTAACGATATTTGTAATTTAAATGTTATTGTTCGCTATAACTCGTACGTTTTTTAATTTATTCAGCTCAAGAAAGATAAAAGCCGAAAAATCTCCTACAAGCGTTGCAGTTCGCTAAAGCTTAGGGCCTGGGTTAATTTCAAGTCCATCCCCACTACCTGCTTTGGCTTCCGGCCCGTTTGCACCAAGCTTTCCTCTTTTACCGAGTCCTCGACAATCGTTGCCGGCCCTAGATAGTAAAAGCCGCTTTCCTGGCTGTCACTTGGCTTAACAAAGAGTTCAATTTGGACTTGAAAACTCCCATCTGCACGCTTGGCCAATAACTGCTTAACCTCCGGCGAATCCAAATGACGTGGGCTCCTAGTATACCAACGAATCCGGTCATTATGGCTGAAGTTATTTTGGTAAAGGGCTGCCCGCTTAGTCTGATCTAACTTTTGGTGAATGATAAAGACCGGGCAGACCCTGTCAAAGACCTTGTAACCATACATTGGGGCCGAAACATCCTTGACTAAATTAAGTAAGCGGCAGACGTCCTTTCTACTGTAACGCTGAAAGCGGGTGAAAGTCTGGTGGTTGTCATAGGCTTGATTTAAGGTCAACCCAGCTGCTAGGACGTCACTAAATAAGAGCTTAAACCAGCGGCTAGTATCTAAGCTATCTTGGAGCTGCGCGTTTAAGCGGTAACTACCAGCTTTTATCTCCACTAACGGTAAGCGCCCGTACTGGTCTGATTTAAGGCCACTACCCGCCTTAATCTTAAAGAAACCTAACCCTAAGATGTTCTCTACCCCGGCTAGGGTTCCTTCATCCGCCAACCACCCCTTAACTTGCAGTTGCTTTTTAAAGTCAACCTTAGCTAGCCTTCTTTTGGCCACCAACTCCTTTAACAGGGTTAATTCCTGCGGCCGCAAACCCAAGAGCAATTCCTTAGTGACAAAGGTTAACACTTGGTCCTCATAGGTGCTTAGGTCTACAGCTTGGCCCATTCTTTGTAAAAAGTGCCCATAGTTAGGCAGTTTGAGGCGGGCAAAGACCTGGGCGTCAAAGTCACCTAGCCTTTGGAAATCCATCAGCAAGGCAGGCCGGTTGAGGCGGGCGCTTAAGGACTGGTAAGCGGCCTTTAATTTTTGCCAGGCGTCTAATTTAACCTTAGCTAGGGCCTGGAAAATCTGGTCCTGGGCAATTTTACTAAAGTTAATCGTAGCCAGGCCTAAATTATTCTGACTAAACAAAGTCTGGTAGGCCTTATCCTTGCTAGCCGACCGGTCCCCACTCAAGGCTTGGGCAATGAGGTAGTTATTTTGGTAGTTACCGATAAAGTCTAAGACTAAGACGGCCTCCTTGCCCGGCGCCTTGCGCAACCCCCGCCCTAACTGTTGGGCAAAGACAATGCTTGACTCGGTATTGCGCAAGAAGACCACCTGGTTGACGCTGGGAATATCGATGCCCTCATTAAAGATATCAACCGTTACGAGGTAGGTTAACTGCCCGGCTTCTAGTTGGGAGACCGCCTTTAATCTAGTCGCCACTGAATCCTGGTTAGTCAAGGCCAAGCTCGGATAACCCCGCTTCGTCAGTAATTGTGCTAACTGGCGCGCTTCATCTTGGCGACTAACAAACATCAAGCCCCGAATGGGTTGACTGCTTGGCTGGTAATAGTTAATTTCCTCTAGTAAGTAGTCTAAGCGGTCACTTACCGCCACTTGTTGCAGGGAGCCTTTAACATTAGTTCCCCCTGTCTGTGCGAGCTCGTAATCGACTAACCCTACATAGTGGAAGGGGGTTAGCATCCCGGCCTGTAAGGCATCTTGGAGCCTAATTTCGTAAGCCACCTGGTAGTCAAAGTTAGCAAAGACACTGAGATCGTCGTTTCGTTCGGGCGTAGCCGTCATCCCCAGTAAAAACTCGGGCTGGAAGTAATTTAAGATGGCTTGGTAAGTCTTGGCCCCAACGTGGTGGGCTTCGTCAATCAAAATGTAGTCAAACTCCGTCTGCTCAAACTGTGCCAACACTTCCGGCTTACTTAGGGTTTGCACAGTGGCAAATAGGTAACGGGCTGTAAGCTGCTTTTGGCCGCCCCCTAAAATGCCGTAGTCACTGGCTGGTCCCCCTAAGACCCGGCGAAAGCTTTTTAAAGCCGCCGTGAGAATTTGCTCCCTGTGAACTACAAATAAGAAGCGTTTAACTTGAGCTTGCTTAACGTCAAAGGCGCCTAGGTAGGTCTTCCCCGTTCCCGTGGCTGAAATAACTAGGCTCTTCTTAGCTCCCTTAGCCCGTAAAGTCGCTAATTCCTTTAAAGCTGCCGCCTGCATTGAGTTAGGTTTAAGCCGGCTGCTTTTTTCAGTCGGGGTGCTTACGACTTTAGGCGCTTGGTAAGTTTGTTGATAGTTTTTTAACCACTCTTCATCAAGGACCTGCCCGCTACAAAAGGCGCGGGTAAATTCCGCCTTAACTTCGCGGGTAAAGCCACCTGCTACTAGCGAGCTTACCGCCAGGTTCCACTCAGCATTCTTTAGGAGGGCCGCCCGTGTAAAGTTAGCACTCCCGATAATTGCCGTCTGATAATCACCGTGGTCAAATAAGTAACCCTTAGCGTGAAACCCCTCTTGGCTAGCAATTTTAACGGTTACGTTAGGTAGTTTGAGTAACTCCCGAAAAACCGCGGGGCTATTAAACCCTAAATAAGTCGATGTTACTAGCTGACCGGTTACTCCGGCTTTGGCTAAGTCAGCCAAAACCACCTTTAAAGGCACGAGCATCTCCAAGGTGATAAAGGCCACCGCAAACTTAAAAGACCGACAAGACTGCAACTCCGCCTTTAACCGCCCCCATAGATTGTCTTCCGCCGTGTTGGTTAGTAGTTTGGGGGCAAGGTAATCGTTGACCTCATAGTCGCCTTGCTTTACTAGGCTGCCTAAAACGCTAGCTGCCAAACTGGCTTTAATCTGCTCCATTAATCCACATCCTCAAGGTAAATTTCTTTTAAGTTAGCTAAGTCCGCCTGCCTTAAGCCTAATTTAGTAACCAAATAGTTTTCGACACTACCGGCCAGGACCTCACAGGTCTTATACATAATCTCTATGCCTTCGGGAATAACGGCTAAGTGGGTGTTTAGCTTATCTGCTAGTTGGTTTTGCGGGGTGTTGGTTAACAGGCGGTTAACCTGTTCAACCGAATCATTGCTATAAGCTAGGTTGGTCAAGAGGTAATCTGCCATTATCGCCTGCTTTTTAACCCCCAGGGCGTTCAGAATTAAAAAGGCTCCCACCCCCGTCCGATCTTTACCGGCGGCACAGTGAAAGGCTAGACTCTCCCCGTCCTTATCATTTGCTAAAAGGTAGGTAAAAAATTCCCGGTAGGCCACCTGGGCGTGGGGGTCGGCTAACATTTGAACGTAAGCTTCCTCCATAAAGTTAAGCTCGCCTAGCTTCATGGAAGCAACAATCCCCAGGTTCTTAAAAACCGAGTTCATGAAGGGGTAAACCTTAGCATTGTGGTAAATCACTTGTCCCTTAATGGTATCGGGATAAATTTCCGTTTCATCATCGGAACGAAAATCAATATCATACTTTAAACCGTAAGCCAAAATCTGCTTTTCTTCGGCCGCAGTTAGGTAGCTCAAACTCCCACACCTAATTAACTTACGCCACTTCACCTGGCGCCCATCCTCGGTCGGATAGCCCCCTAGTTCCCGAAAATTGGCTGCGTTTACTAATGGAAAAATTCTTTGCATTCTTATCACCCTTTCCATTTTTCTAAAAGAAAAAACAGTAACCGCCTTAACCGTTACTGTTTTTTCGCTAATCTACTTTGGGCTTAGAATCGGCGGCAAGCTTTTTAGTCACCTTCATCCACTCAATGTAATTTCGTTTGAAATCAATTACCTCAATTTCAAAGTCACCAATCGTAATTACCGTGCCCAGTTTAACCTTATAATTTTCCAAGAGGTAACCGGCAATCGTGACACTATCTGACTCCTGGAAATCTTCATTACGATAACGGAAATAACGTTCAAAGTCATATAAGGTAGTCTTGCCAGAGACCTTATACGAACCGTCCGCTTGTTTAATTATATCTTCACCCGAAACATCATCTATTTCGTCCTTAACTGTTCCAAAGAGCTCTTCGTAAATATCACGGTCGGTAACAATCCCACTGGTGCCCCCATATTCATCCAAGATTACCATAATTGGGGTTTGCTTTTTAATCATTTGTTGCAACAAATCTTGAATAGGGGTCACTTCGGGAACCGTAATAATCGTCCGTAAGACCTTACTTACCCGGACGGTAGCATCAACTTGGGCCTGCCGGATCATATCATAGATATAGACGTAGCCTAAAATCTTATCCTTATCATTATTGGCCACCACCGGAAAGCGCGTGTAACCTTCCTTGAGGTAGGCATTTATCACGTCTGCCACCGTAGCGGTAATGTCAATCACCTCTAAACTCGTGCGGTCAACCATAATGTCCTTGGCCACCTTGTCATTAAAGTCAAAGGCTCGTTGCATGTAAACCAAATCTTCTTTATCTAAAGCCCCACCGGACACGGCCGCCCGCGAAATACTTAGGATTTCATTTTGGGATAAGACATCATCTTCTTCACCAGCCGGCTTCATCCCCAACAGTTTGACGATGCCGGTTGCCGAAACGTTTAACAACCATACGAATGGATAAAAAACAATGTGGAAATAATGCAAAGGCTTAGCCACAAATAAAACCATTTGTAGGGGCATATCAATACTGATGTTTTTAGGCACAATTTCTGTCAAAACCACTTCTAAGTAAGTTAATAAAATTACCCCTAAAGTTGCACTTAAAGCAACCGCGGTAGTGTGATTTAAATTAAGGGTTTCAAAGACTGATTTTAGCATCTCCGCTAAAGCATCGGCCCCAATCCAACCTAAAATAATTCCTGCTAAAGTAATCCCGACTTGGGTGGTAGATAAATACTCATTTAAGTTATTGGTCATCTTCAAGGCCAACTCTAACTTCTTTTTATTTCCCTTGCCCGCTTCCAAAGCACTCTCCAAGGCACTTTTCCGCACCCCAACCAGCGCAAATTCAGCAGCCACAAAAAAGGCGGCAAAGAAAAAGACTATGACGACAATGATCAAATCGAGACTCGCCTGACCACTTGACAATTGACATTCCTCATTTCTTAATTTATAAAAATTTTATATCTATTTCTAATCATACCATGATTTCTAAGATTTGGGTATCAAACACCCCGCTAATAAAAAACACTCGAAGTTTGCCCCCGAGTGTTTTGCTAGTTATTATTTTGCAGGTAAGACCGCACCCTTGAAGTGCTTCTTAATCCATTCCTGTGTTGACTTGGATTGTAAAGCTTTAACTAGCTTCTTGATAGCCTTGTTGTTCTTTTCGTCCTTGCGGATTGCAATCAAGTTAGCGTAATCAGAAGAGTCACTTTCGCGAGCGATTGAGTCTTTTGATGGGTTCAAACCAGCTTGAACTGCGTAGTTAGCGTTAATTACTGTGGCAGCAGCTTCGTTTGATTCGTAAAGCTTAGGCATTAACTTAGCTTCAAAGGTGTGAACAAACTTCAAGTGTTTCTTGTTAGTCTTAATATCATCGAAGTTAGCAGAGGCTAGCTTAGTCCCCTTCTTCAAAGTAATTAAACCTGCATCCTTAAAGATTTTTAAAATCCGGCCATAATCGGCTGTGTTAGAAGAAACGTAGATTTTAGCACCCTTTGGTAAGTCCTTTAAACTCTTGTACTTCTTGGAGTAAACTGCGATTGGTTCCAAGTGAACGTTACCAGCGGAAATCAATGTGCCGTGATTCTTCTTGTTCCAGTTATCTAAGAATGGAGTGTGTTGGAAGTAGTTAGCATCGATATCGCCGTTAGCTAAGGCCTTGTTAGGGAGGATGTAATCATCGTAAACCTTAACCTTTAAGTTAACTCCTTCCTTCTTAAGTTGCTTTTGAACGTGCTTCAAAATAATGGCGTGGGGGTTAGCTGAGGCACCCACAGTTAAAGTAGTATCAGCTGAGGCTGTTTTAACCCCACCGACAAAGAGTGCTGCGGCTGCTAAACCTGCGGTTAAAAACCCAAAAAGACGTGATTTTTTCATAAGATCTTCCTCCAATTTGTTTTTGCTTAAATTTAATAACTAACGTTTATCAATTCGTTTAACGACCCGGTCACCTAAGAATTGGAACACCATCACAATGATGACAATTGTGACCGTTGCGGCTAAGGTAATGGCGTTGTTATAAGACTGGAATCCGTCGGTATAAGCCAACTGTCCTAACCCACCGGCCCCGATTGCACCGGCCATTGCGGTATAACCAATCAAGGAGATGGCGGTCACCGTGATTCCGGAAACTAAAGCCGGCATACTCTCAGGAATTAACACCTTATAGATAATCTGCCAGCGGGTTGCCCCCATCGCGGTAGCTGCTTCAAGTACCCCACCATCAACTTCCCTAAAGGCAATTTCTACTAGGCGCGCATAGAAAGGAGCGGCCGAGAAAACCAGGGATGGGATGGCTGCTTTAGGCCCCGTAATTGAGCCAACAATCACCTGGGTGAAGTTTAACAGCAAGACAATCAAGATGATGAAGGGGATTGAACGAAAGACGTTAACCAAGGCGGCGACCACCCAGTTTAAGGCCTTAACCAAGGGGCTCTTAGAGTCCTTAGTTTCAAATAGCAGCAAGCCTAAAAGCAAACCAACTATGGCGACAATTACCACCGCCACCACCGTCATCCAAATGGTTTCCCAAGCGGCTGCCCCCAGGTTGGGCCAGTTAACATTTTGAAACTTGAAGTATGAGGCTAAGCCTGTATTAGAATTCATCGTTAATCACCACCGTTTCTACCCTAACTTCTTTGAAGAATTCCAAGCAAGCAGCAACTTGATCTTTAGGCCCTAGTAGCTGGATATAAAGGGAACCAATCGTTGCCGTCTTATCTGCCACCTGGTGAATGGAACCTTCTAAAATACTCAATTCAATTTCAGGGAACTTACGAATTGCCCGGTTAACAACGGGTTGCCCCACTTGATTGCCGTGAAAATTCAGTTTAACCAACAAGCCGTCAGGATACTTTCGTAACAGTTCCTTACTAATCTCTTGCACATCAGGCGTTTGACTAGTATCTAGTTCTGCATTCACGAAGCGTTTCGTTAACTCTTGTTGTGGGTTGGTGAAGACTTGTGCCACCGGCCCTTCTTCAATCACCTTCCCCGCTTCCATCACGGCCACGCTGTCGGCCAAGCGCCGAATCACGTGCATTTCGTGGGTGATAATCACAATCGTTAATGCTAACTTCTTATTGATATCCTCCAATAGTTCCAACACTTCATCGGTTGTTTGGGGGTCGAGGGCACTGGTGGCTTCGTCTGAAATTAAAATATCTGGATCATTAGCCAAGGCCCGCGCAATCCCGACCCGTTGCTTTTGCCCCCCTGATAATTGGGAAGGGTAAGCGTGAATCCGTTCGCCTAAACCGACTAATTCAGCTAGGTGCTTGGCCTTAGCTACCCGTTCCTTCTTAGGGGTACCGGTTAGTTCCAACGGGAACATGATGTTTTCCAAAACCGTCCGGGACCATAGCAAGTTGAAGTGTTGGAAAATCATCCCAATCTTGCGCCGCTTTTGCCGTAAAGTCGCCCCAGTCAAATTATCAATCCGTTCCCCGTTGATAATAACCTCACCACTAGTTGGCGTCTCTAACCCGTTTAACATTCGGACCAAGGTACTTTTCCCTGCCCCTGAAAAACCAACGATTCCAAAGACTTCACCCTTGTTAACCGTTAAGTTAACGTCGGCTACTGCTTGGACCGGCCCATCAGCGGTTTGGAAAGTCTTGGTTAAATTCTTTAATTCTATCATTTCCTCAATTCCTCCCCTTTTTGCGTAAAAAAAAAGTTTTCATCCTAACAAGGACGAAAACCGTGGTACCACCTTTATTCGCCTAAAGCTCACACTCCAGGCCTCACTAGCTCTTTTAATCAAGCCGTCAATTATATCGCATCTCAACGGATTAACAGCTTGCACCGTTAATCAAACTCCGAGCTCATCTTCATTTTCTTTCGCAAGGCTCCATCTCAGCAACCAGGAGCTCTCTTTACAAGCGGCCAAAAACTACTCTTCTCTTCAACGTTTTAGTTATTCACTTATTTATGTCTTAGATATTAACGTGCTTTTTCTAATTTGTCAACTATTTTTATGAGACTTTTTTAATTATTTTATCCTAACTAATTTTAAGACTCGCGGTTAACCAACTTCACCTCATACTTTTGGGCTAATTCATTCATTTCACACAAGGTTGCACGCAGTGGCTCCTCTACAATCTCCGAGAAAGGAATAATCGTTTTGCCCCTAAGATCAAAGGACGAAAAGAAACTGTGGATGATTGAAGGCAGGCGGTTGCCAAAAACAGGCGGATAGCCTAAGTAAATTTCCCGGTATTTCTGCAAGTTAGGCAAGGTCGTTTTTATCTGGGGCAACTTGCCCTGTTGAAATTCCCGTTCAATCATGGCCAAGCGCTTCGTATACTCACTAGGGTAAGGCTTCACGGGTTCTAATTTAATAATGTCCGCCTTAATTTCACGTCTAAGGCGTTCAACTTCTCGATTAGCACCGTCATCAAATGAAAAGTAAACAATTAAGGTTTTAGACGACTTGGACATAAGCTTCACTTCTTTCCAAATTTCTAGTTACCCCTATTATAATCTTTTTGTAAGCGGTTTTACAAATTTTTATTCCGTTTGAAAATTCTTTATTTAGTTTGTGCAAAACTCTTTAATTAAGCACATAAAAAAAGACACCCCGTGGGTGCCTTTTTAACTTACTATTTAGTTGTAACGGCTACAACGTTGTCACCGTGTTTTACATCGGTAACGTTTAGGCGGTTGACGCTAGCGTAGTTATTGGTGTTAGTTACAACTACCATGACAGTTGTATCATAACCTTCAGCCTTAACCTTTGCTAAATCAACAGTTCCGAGCTTGTCGCCAGCCTTAACTGTTTGTCCTTGCTTAACGAAACTTTCAAAGCCTTCACCTTTAAGGTTAACAGTATCAATCCCAATGTGAATTAATACTTCGGCCCCGTCTTTAGACTTTAAACCATAGGCATGTTTGGTCTCGTATGCAACCGTCACTTGACCATCAACTGGTGAATAAATCGTACCGTCGCTAGGAACAATCGCAGCCCCATCACCCATTAACTTAGTTGAGAAAACTTGGTCGTTAACGTCGCCTAAGTCTTTGTCCATCGACTGGAGCAGCAATGTTTTCATTGTCAACGTTGGCAACATCTGCCACCATTTCACTGGCCACTTCTACTTGACTGCTAGTAGCACTAGCTTGGGCTGCAGAAGCAGCTGTAGCTGCTACTTCTGGATTAACTAAGTCTGCGTGAGTCTTGCCGTAGAAGAATGTCAAAGCAAAGGCTACTGCGAAACTGATTAATTCACACATTACGTAAAGTGGAATTGACTTAGCGTTAATTGATAAGAAACCAAGGAAGGCAGCTGAACCTAAGGACACAGCGATTACGTGAGTTAAACCTGCGATTGCAGAGGCAATCCCTGAACCGATTAAAGCACAGAAGAATGGGAAACGTAACTTCAAGTTAACCCCGAATAAAGCAGGTTCTGTAATCCCTAAGAGGGCTGAAACAGTTGCAGATGAGGATAGACCCTTCATCTTCTTGTTCTTAGTTAACATGAAGACAGCAAAGCAGGCAGCCCCTTGGGCAACGTTAGCCATAGAAGCAACAACAAAGATAAAGTCACCGTAACCAGTGTGGTTTTGCGTAAAGGCTGTAATTAATTGTGTTTCGATAGCTGGGAAAGCTTGGTGTAACCCAGTTAATACGATTGGTGAGTAAAGTAACCCAAAGACACCAGTTCCAACAAAGCCTAAAGTATCGTATAACCAAACAATTCCGTTAGTGATAGCGTCAGATAAACCACGCATAACAGGTCCAACAATCACGAAAGTTAAGAAACCTGTAACCATTAAGGAAATAAGTGGTGTAAAGGTAAAGTCAACTGCATCTGGCAACTTCTTGTGTAACCATTTTTCTAAAACAGACAAGATGTAAACAGCTGCTAAAACAGGAATAACTTGGTAGTAGTAATTAGTTTGGGAAACATGTAAACCAAAAATGTTCCAGTACTTACCTTCAATCAAACCAGGGGTAGTCATGATCATCCCGACAGCTGCCCCTAAGAATTGGTTAGCACCGAAGCGCTTAGCGGCTGAGATACCTACCAAGACAGGCATGAAGATAAATGGTGCGGCTGACATAACTTGAATCATTGAGGATAAGCCCTTGATTGCTGGATAAGTTTCAACTAGGGCTTTTGGTCCAAATAAACCTGCTGAGGTTAAGAAGTTGTTCAAAGCCATCAGCAAACCACCAGCAACTAAGGCTGGAATGATTGGAACAAAGATGTCTGATAATAACTTGATAAAGGCCATTACTGGGTTAAACTTTTGGTTACCAGCTGCAATTTGCTTTAAGTCTTCAGTTGAAGCTTCTGATAAACCTGTTTGTTTAATCAATTCATCATAAACAAAGTTAACGTCCCCAGGACCAATGATAATTTGGTATTGGCCGTTGGTCTTAAAAGTTCCCTTAACATCAGCGTTGTTATCGAGGGCTGCTTGGTCAATCTTTTGATCATCCTTTAAAACCAAGCGTAAACGGGTTGCACAGTGAGCCGCAGCGACCATGTTGTCGCGCCCAACAGCTTCGATCACTTGAGAAGCGACCTTTTTGTAATCCATAGCCATAATTTACACTCCTTTGAATAAATGTCTCACTAAAAAATAATTGCGTTTTGTAACCGATTTCGGTTATCTACATGTATTATGATAACGCATTCCAAAAATATGTCAATCGTTTATCAGATATTTTTTAAAAAAAGTTGCTATTCAAGATAAAATCCCTTTTAAATAGCGATTAAATCAAGGATAAATTATGTAGTTCGATTGACACAAGACTATTTATCGGCTAAAATTAAGCTAGAATAAGACAACGTTTTCATAAATTGAGAGGAGTTTTTTTATGGAATGGACGAGAGAACAACGTTACCTTCCCTATAATAAGTGGGACGCTGAAACCTTACTTAAACTACAAGCTCAAGCGGATAATTCTTCCTACCAGCTTAACTATCACATCCGCCCAAGTTCCGGGTTGTTAAACGATCCGAATGGTTTTTCTTACTATAACAACCATTGGCACGTTTTTTACCAATCATATCCCTTTGGCGCCGTTCACGGGCTGAAGTCCTGGGTGCACCTTGAATCTTGCGACTTGGTTCACTGGCAAAATAAGGGTTTAGCTTTAGGGGCCGATACTAAGTATGACAGCCACGGGGCTTACTCCGGTTCTGCAACCGTTATCGACGACAAGCTTTTTCTAATGTATACTGGTAATGTCCGCGACCAAAATTGGCAACGAATCTCCTATCAAAATGGAGCTACCATGGATAAAAATGGAATGGTTACCAAATTGGCCGCTCCCTTAATTTATGCGCCAGCTCACGTTACCGAACACTTCCGTGATCCGCAACTTTTAAAGCACCGGGATGCCTACTACGTTTTGCTAGGAGCCCAAGACAAAACCACCCTTAGTGGCAAGGTTGCCGTCTTCAAATCTAAGGACCTTAAGAATTGGGAAGACCTAGGCTACCTAGACTTCAGCCCCGAAACGATGGGCTACATGATTGAATGTCCTAACCTGGTTTTCATCGACGATAAGCCCGTCTTAATCTTCTGCCCACAAGGCCTAGATAAAAACGTGGCTAACTACGATAATATTTACCCTAATATGTATGTGGTGGGTGATAAATTGAAGTTTGACGCTGCCCGAATGGAAACTAAGCAAGTAGCCCCAATCAACCTTGATGACGGCTTTGACGTTTACGCTACCCAGGCTTTTAACGCACCTGATGGTAAAGCCTATGCGATTAGCTGGGTCGGCTTACCAGACATGACTTATCCAACCGATGAAGAAGGCTGGGCTAACTGCTTTAGCCAGGTTAAAGAGCTTAGTCTAGACGACCAAAACCGGCTAGTCCAACGGCCAGTCCCTGCCATGGCTGACCTTAGACAGGCCGGGCAAGTTATCAAGGCCGAAAAAGCTATTAACAGCCGGCAAATCCTAGTTGATAATGCCAGTCGTAGCTACGAATTGAAGTTAACCATCCCTAAGGGCCAGGCGGGCACCCTCCACTTGGTAGCCAACCAAGACCTAAGTGAAAGTCTCCAGCTCAAATTTGCTACCGGTGACGCAGCTCAGCTAGTAGTCGACCGCGCTCACAGTGGCATCCAGTTTGCAAGCGACTACGGCTTCACAAGGCAAATTAACCTAACTGCCAACGAAGACTTAGAGTTGGATATTTTCGTTGACAATTCCCTCTTTGAAATCTTCGTTAATGGGGGCTTAAAGGTCTTAACCGGCCGCTTCTTTGGTAGCCAAGCCAATAATCAAATTGCTATCCAAGGAACAACTAAGGAGGAACTAGCTTTCCGCGGTACTTACTGGCGCATCGATCATATTTAATAATAATGAGGTATTTATATGCGACCAAAATTAACAGACGTTGCTAAAAAAGCCGGTGTTTCGGCAACCACCGTTTCCAGGGTGATTAATAACTACGGCTACTTAAGTCAACAAACTAAGGAAAAAGTCTACGCTGCGATGAAGGAACTCAATTACCAGCCTAACTCACTGGCCCGTTCCCTGCACGGCAAGAGCACCAAGTTAATTGGCCTGATTTTTCCTTCAGTTACTAACCCCTTTTTTGCCGAATTAGTTGAAGAAATTGAAAATAAGTTCTTTAACGCAGGCTACAAGGTAATTTTGTGCAACTCAGCTGATAACAAGGAAAAAGAACGGGCCTACATTCGGATGTTGATTGCCAACCAAGTGGATGGGATTATTGCCGGTGCACACAATCTAGGCATTGAAGAATACAATAAGGTCGGTTTACCAATCGTCTCCTTTGACCGTAAGCTTTCTGATCAAATCCCAATCGTTAGCTGTGATAACTATCAGGGGGGAAAGTTAGCTACAGAAGAACTCTATCACGCCGGCTGTCGGCACATTTACTTTTTGGGTAGCGCCCGCAGAAAAGGCCACCCAACCGATTACCGCTTAAACGGCTACCTTGACGCTATCACCGATTTAGGCCTGACCCAACACGTCCATTCAGTCGCCTTCTCAGAATCAGCCACGATTAAATCGGTTTCCGTCAGAAAGTTGCTTGAGCATCATCATCCCGACGGCATCGTTTGTACCGATGACTTAACCGCCATTTTGGTTTTACAGATGGCCCAAAAATTAGGCCTCAACGTACCCGCTGATTTGAAGGTGGTTGGGTTTGACGGGACCAAGTTTATCCAGGATTATCACCCTGAACTTTCAACCATTGCCCAACCAATTCCTGATATCGCCGCCCTCTTGGTTAACTTACTCCAAGAGCGGATTAGCCAGCCTAATAAAAAGCTGGCTCAAAACCAATATATTCTCCCGGTTAAATTCATCAGGAGTAATTCAACTTTTAGTCTGTAAAAAGGCCGAGACCATAGGAAGTTGCCCTTTGGTCTCAGCCTTTTCTTATGTTACAATGGACTAGACAAAAAATTAACAGAAAGGGGTAATTAGCGTGATTACACGGCAAGAGATTAACGGTAAGGCGCCAATGAACTATAACTGGTTTGACGTTAATGAGCTCAATGACAGCGATACTCGACAACTTAAACGCCTATTTAGACTAACACCAGAAATTATCGACTATGTTTCTGATAGGCATGAGCGACCACACTATGATTTTGATATCCATACCCAAAGTGAACTGGTCGTCCATGACGTCCCCTTATGGCCCGATAAGGTTACCGCTCATTTTACGACCCGGCCGATTATCTTCTTGCTGCAAGGGACCACGGTTTTTACCTTCCATACGGATGAAACGGCCTATGTTTTTGAACAATTCAAACAAGAGAAGGTTAAGGAAATTAAAAACGCAACCGAATTTATCATGACCTTCCTTTTACACGCAGCTAAGTATTTCAACCAAGCTTTAGACAAGCTTAACGTAGAGCGCAACCGGTTAGATAAAAACTTGAATAACCACATCGTCAACACCGATCTGCGGCACCTAGCCCAAATTGAAAAAAGTTTAGTTTACCTCTCCTCGAGTATTAAAACTAACTTGATGATGCTAGAAAGTTTGCGCCACACCCCCCTAACGCTTCAAATCACTAAGGAAGCCCAAGAAAAGCTAGACGATATTTTGATTGAAACTGAACAAGCTTCGCGGATGGTACAAATTTCTAACGAGGTGACCGAAAAAATCTCAACTACCTCTAATAATATCTTGAATAACAATCTAAATGACACCATGAAGTTCTTAACCGTTTGGTCTTTAATTTTGACCATTCCTACGATTATGACCGGTTTCTTTGGAATGAATGTTAAGCTCCCTGGAGCTCAATTTCCCCTCGCTTGGATAGCAATCATCATCTTAAATATTGTCTTCATGGCCGGTCTGTACTTCTATTTGAAGAAAAATCATTTTCTCTAAGCAAATTAATAGCAATCCCCCTCAACACCAGCTACAATAGCGCTTAAAGGGGGTTTTTTTTATGACTGAATTTGATAAGGATGCCGCTTTAAAGAAGCTGACGCCAGAACAATTTGCAGTTACCCAGCAAGCAGCTACCGAATATCCTTTTAGCGGTCAGTACGATGACTTCTATGAGGCCGGAATCTACGTTGACGTGGTTTCGGGCGAGCCCTTATTTTCAAGTAAAGACAAATATAATGCTGGTTGTGGCTGGCCTTCCTTTACCAAGCCACTCACCAAGCTAACCTATAAGCGTAATCGTTCCCATAATATGGAGCGCACCGAGGTTAAAAGTCCCAAGGCAGACTCTCATTTGGGTCACGTATTTACAGATGGCCCCACTGATTTAGGTGGCTTGCGCTACTGTATTAACTCAGCTGCCCTCCGCTTTATACCTGTCTCCCAGCTAAAAGAAGCAGGCTATGCTGAGTACCTGGCGGAATTTCAAAACTAAAAAATGCTTAGCCACAGCTTTGGTTGTGACTAAGCATTTTTTATTAATAGTTTTTAGTAAATTGTCGATTGGTAAACTTATCTCCAGCTAAATCATTATAAAATTCAGCCATAACCCCGTTAATATATGGAATTAACCAGATAAAACCAATTCCTAAAGTTAAAACGGAGAGGATGACCCAACCTAAAAAGCTTAACTGCAAGACAAAAAGCTCAAACTTATGCCCCTTCATTAACTTTCTACTTTCAGTGACATAATCTAAATAATTCATGTCTTCGTTACGCCCACTAGCCAAACAGTCCTTATAAATAAAGTAGGTTTGGGAGTAAGAATATGATTTGATAATCCCTGGAATTATAAAAAGTAAGGTCCAGAAGAATTCAAAGATGGTCCGAATGATAAATAAAACTAAAACCGGTATAAAATATTGCTTCGAAAAAACCGCAAACATTGCTTTAACTGCGGAAGCTGGCTGTTCCCCTGTTCTTAACCAATCCAACAGGCTATAGGCAATCCCGGTGGCAATCATTGTTCCAATAATATTAACAACCATTCCACTAGAAGTGCCACCGTTACTATCACTTAGATGATTAGGGTCAACTACTCCAGTTTTTAAAGCAACAACTGTAATCGCAACTAGGGCTCCCACCCCAACAACAGAAAAAATTGCCCCGATGATAGGTAAAATATTAATCCCGATTGCTTTTCCCCAATTACCTTTATAGGTTTGCTTAACGTGTGCTTTTAATTCACTACGCGTTCTCATTACTTTCATCCCCTTTCATAAATAATTATAACTCAATTAAGCTTGACTTGTCATTTTTATCGAAATAATAAAAAAAGCCGAGGAAACCCTCGGCCAAACTTGCACGGCAACGTCCTACCCTCACAGGAGGCGTTCCTCCAACTACTCTC
>SAMEA104315421__coassemble_788_pt1 | contig 27840 bp, 30 predicted proteins | sample SAMEA104315421__metabat2_low_PE_055 | metagenome-assembled genome bin SAMEA104315421 (sample SAMEA104315421) | gut metagenome | biome: Monkey gut; feature: monkey-associated habitat; material: faeces | place: China | collected 2013
TCGTCCAAGCCCCAAACGGCGGAAGCAACTAACGGAATTAGTGAAACTAAGCCCAAGAAAAGTGAGCCAACAGAACTCAACCGGATTAGTAAGCGTGACACATACTTTTGCGTTTCTAATCCTGGCCAAACGGAAGGAATATAGCTTCCTTGCTTTTGCAAGTTTTCTGATAATTTTTCAGGGTTAACTTGCACGAAGGCATAGAAGAAAGTAAATAAGACAATCAGTACTGTGTAAAGGGTCATTCCCGCAACCGTTGAAGTTGAGAAAATATTAGTCATCACTTGGTACCAGGTGTCCTCAGAGTGGTTTGCCGTGAACGCCAACAAGATTGTTTGGGGCGTAGCAATAAAGGAACTGGCAAAGATGACTGGAATAACCCCCGCAACATTAACCTTTAGTGGTAAGTATGAACTTTCTGATGCCCCAGCCAGGCGTCTTGTATATTGAATAGGAATCTTATAATTTGCTTGTTGTACATAAGTTACAAAGGTCACAATAATTAAGATTACCAAGATAAGGATCACAACATACAAGATTGGTTGCCAAATCTGTGAAGCACTACCAAATTGCTCAGTGTAAATTTGGTAAATACCCGTTGGGATGCGGGCTAAAATCCCGGCCATGATAATCATGGAAATTCCGTTACCTAAGCCCCGTTCAGTAATCATATCACCTAACCAAGTGGTAAACATGGTTCCACCAGTAAGGATAATGCCAATACTGATATATGTTTTAATTCCTGGATTAGTCACCAGGTTCAAGCTACTCAAAGCATTAAACCCAGCAGTAATCCCAATTGATTGTACAAACGCTAGCACAATTGTTAAGTACCTAGTCACTTGGTTTAACTTTCGGCGTCCAACTTCCCCTTGCTTACTCCATTCCACAAAGCGCGGAACAATATCCATTTGTAATAATTGGACCACGATTTGGGCGGTAATATAAGGAGAAACCCCCATTGCGAGGATGGAATAGTTAGTTAAACCACCACCACTAAAAGTGTTCAAGATACTAATTAACCCTGAAGACGCAACGCTAGACAGAGCCTGTGCGTTGATCCCAGGGACAGTGATATAAGTGCCTAAACGAAATACAATCAAGACACCAAGGGTAAATAGGATTTTATTTCTAATCTCTTTTACAGCCAAGGCGTTCTTCATTGTTTTAAGCATGCTTAAATCACCTCAGCTTGACCGCCTGCTGCTTCGATGGCTGCTTTAGCAGATGCAGAGAATTTGTTAGCCTTAACAGTTAACTTCTTCTTCAATTCACCGTTACCTAAAACCTTGATACCATCTTTTTCATCTTTGATTAGGCCAGATTCAACCAACAATGCTGGTGTTACTTCTGCACCGTCTTCAAATTTGTTTAAAGTTTCTAAGTTTACGATTGCGTAGTCTTTACGGTTAATGTTCTTGAAACCGCGCTTAGGCATCCGACGGAACAAAGGCATTTGTCCCCCTTCAAAACCTACACGCACTTTGCTACGAGCCTTTTGACCTTTTTGACCACGACCTGCAGTTTTACCGTTACCGGATGAAGTACCACGACCGACACGATTGCGTACGTGACGTGAGCCTTCCGCTGCATGTAATTCATGTAATTTCATTAGGGTTGGCACCTCCTTATTAAACTAAATATTGACTATTTAGCCAATTCAACGTCCACTAAATGATTGATTTTTCTGATCACACCACGCATAGCTGCGTTGTCAGGAACAACAACTGAGCTATTTACCTTGCCAAGGCCTAAACCTTTAACAATTTCACGTTGGTTTTGAGGACGTCCAATGACAGAACGAACTAATGTAACTCTTAAGTTAGCCATGAATATGTCCTCCTTACTCTGCTAAGTGTTGAACAGAAACGCCACGTAAAGCAGCAACTGCTTCAGCACTCTTCATGTTTGCTAAACCATCCATTGTAGCACGTACAACGTTGATTGGTGTGTTGGAACCTAATGATTTACTTGTAACATCACTAACACCTGCAAGTTCCATAACGGCACGAACCGCGCCACCAGCAGCAACTCCAGAACCGGCAATAGCTGGTTTCAACATGATACGACTACCACTGTATTGACCGACAACTTCGTGAGGAAGTGTTGTTCCGACCATAGGAACTTCGATTAAGTTCTTACGAGCAGCTTCAACAGCCTTACGGATAGCTTCTGGAACTTCTTGAGCCTTACCAGTACCAAAACCTACGTGGCCGTTGTGGTCACCGACAATTACTAAAGCGGCAAAACGAAGACGACGTCCACCTTTAACAACTTTAGTGATGCGGTTAATCGCTACAACGCGATCTTCTAATTCTAATTGAGCTGGATCAATAAAAGCCATTATCGTTATTTCCTCCTTTTCCTAAAAGTCTAAGCCATTTTCGCGCGCAGCTTCAGCTAAAGCTTGAACACGACCATGGTATAGGTATCCGCCACGATCAAATACAACTTCAGTGATACCCTTTTCTACAGCACGCTTTGCAACAACAGCCCCAACTGAAGCAGCTTGTTCAGTCTTGGTGTTGCCACTAACTTCACTGTCTAATGTAGAGGCACTAACTAGCGTCACACCCGCTACGTCATCAATAACTTGAGCGTAGATGTTTTTGTTTGAACGATAAACATTTAAGCGTGGGCACTCAGCAGTACCAGAGATCTTACCACGGACACGTGCATGACGTTTTTGACGTGTCTTATTCTTGTCTGGTTTTGAAATCACTTTTTTCACCTCTTAGATTTATTTGAACAGCCTATGCTGCATTATTATTTACCAGTCTTACCTTCCTTACGACGAACGAATTCACCAACATAGCGAATACCTTTGCCTTTGTAAGGTTCTGGTGCACGTGTAGCACGAACGCGGGCAGCCACGTCCCCTACGATTTCCTTGTTAATCCCAGAAACAGTAACTTGAGTAGCAGATGGAGTTGCAAATTCAATGCCATCTTCTTTTTCAAATTCTACTGGGTGTGAGTAACCAACGTTAAGAACTAACGTTGTACCCTTCATTTGCGCACGGTAACCAACCCCACGTAATTCAAGTTCCTTAGTGAAACCTTCAGTAACACCAACAACCATGTTGTGGAAGTTAGCACGTGTAGTACCGTGTAATGCTTTAGTCTTGTTATCTTCTGCTGAACGTTCAAAAGTAACAACGTTACCGTTGATGTTCATTTTGATCTTATCAGAAAATTCACGAGTTAATTCACCCTTAGGCCCCTTAACAGTAACCACGTTACCGTCTTGCTTAACTTCAACGCCTGCTGGTAAATCAACTTCCTTGTAACCAATACGACTCACTGGATGGACACCTCCTTATGGTTTTTATATATTACCAAACGTAAGCAATAACTTCGCCACCAATTTTCTTAGCGCGAGCCACTTTGTCTGTTACAACACCTTCAGATGTTGAGATGATTGCAATACCTAAACCATTTAAAACCTTAGGAACTGCATCTGCTTTTACGTATGAACGTAAACCTGGCTTGGAAATCCGACGGATACCAGAGATTACACGTTCATTGTTCTTACCATATTTCAAGAATACGCGGATAACGCCTTGCTTGTCGTCATCGATGTATTCAACATCGCGGATAAATCCTTCGTTCTTAAGGATTTCAGCGATATCACGCTTGATTTTTGAAGCAGGTGCTTCTACAGATTCGTGCTTTGCCATGTTGGCGTTACGAATACGTGTCAAGAAGTCTGCAATTGGATCAGTCATGACCATGTTTTGTTTGCCTCCTTTACCTTGTCTTTATGGTTTACCAGCTAGCTTTCTTCATACCAGGGATTTGACCCTTGTGAGCAAGATCGCGCAGGCAAACACGGCATAACTTAAATTTACGATAAACAGAATGTGGACGACCACAGCGTTCGCAACGTGAATATTCTTGAGTTGAGAACTTAGCTGGGCGTTTATTCTTTGCAATTTGTGATTTTTTAGCCAATGTTATAAGCCCCCTTATTTAGCGAATGGCATACCAAGTTGAGTTAATAATTCACGTGATTCTTCGTCAGTGTTAGCAGTTGTAACGATAACGATATCTAAACCACGAACTTTGTTAACATTATCAAAATCAATTTCAGGGAAGATTAATTGTTCCTTCACACCTAATGTATAGTTACCACGACCATCGAAAGCGCGCTTGCTTACACCGTGGAAGTCACGAACACGTGGTAAGGATACTGAAACTAACTTATCTAAGAATTCGTACATACGTTGGCCACGTAATGTAACCTTGGCACCGATAGCCATCCCTTCACGTAAACGGAAGCCGGCAATTGACTTCTTAGCACGAGTGATAACTGGCTTTTGACCAGCAATCAATGTTAATTCGTCAACAGCTTCATCTAAATTCTTAGCGTTGCTTACAGCATCACCAACACCCATGTTAAGAACAATCTTTTCAACCTTAGGTGCTTGCATGATTGATGAGTAGTTAAATTTTTCCATCAATGATGGGACAATTTCCTTGTCATATTTTTCTTTTAAACGGTTAACCATGAAGAAAGTATCCTCCTTTCCTTAACTAATTAAAGTGTTTTACCTGTCTTCTTAGAAACACGGACTTTCTTACCATCTTCTACCTTAAAGCCAACACGCGTTGCTTCGTTGTTAGAAGGATCGATGAGCATCACGTTAGAAACATGAATTGGTGCTTCAACTTCAACAATCCCACCGTTAGGATTTGCGTTAGTTGGCTTTTGGTGTTTCTTAACGATGTTGACACCTTTAACAATTACACGGTCCTTAGCAGGGAAAACTTTTTCAATAACGCCTTCCTTACCCTTATCTTTACCGGCAATTACCTTAACTTTATCATTCTTTTTAACGAACATTTTTCTTTGTGCACCTCCTTGCCAGATAGATGGTTATTATAATACTTCAGGTGCTAAGGAAACAATCTTCATGAAGTTTCCGTCACGCAATTCACGAGCAACTGGTCCGAAGATACGTGTACCTTTTGGTGATTTGTCTTCACCAATGATAACAGCAGCATTTTCATCAAACTTGATGTATGAACCATCTGCACGGTGTGCACCAGATTTTGTACGAACAACAACAGCTTTTACAACGTCACCCTTTTTGACAACGCCACCTGGTGTTGCTTGTTTAACAGTAGCAACAATGATGTCACCGATATTAGCAGTCTTCACACGAGAACCACCTAAAATCTTGATAACTAAGATTTCACGGGCACCGGAGTTATCAGCGACTTTCAAACGACTTTCTTGTTGGATCACGGTATGTGTCCTCCTTTCGTTATTAGATAAGAATACGAATCAACTGCAATTTATCTTAAATACAAACTAGATAATAACTGCTTTTTCAACGATTTCTAATAAACGGAAACGTTTTGTAGCTGACAATGGGCGAGTTTCCATAATCTTGACGATATCGCCAACTTTAGCTTGGTTGTTTTCGTCATGTGCTTTAAATTTCTTGGAATACTTAACACGTTTGCCGTAAACTTTGTGGTTCTTGTAAGTTTCAACAACAACAGTGATAGTTTTATCCATCTTGTCAGAAACGACACGTCCTTGGTAGACTTTGCGTTGGTTACGACCTTCACTCATTCGTGGTTAGCCTCCTTTTCGTATTCTATTTGTTTAATTCTGCTTGACGCAACGCAGTTTTAATGCGAGCGATATTCTTCCGTACTTTATTTAAGCGTGCGGTATTTTCTAATTGACCGGTAGCTAGTTGGAAGCGTAAGTTGAATAATTCTTCTTTGAATTGCTTTTCAAGATCAACTAATTCAGTTGAACTTAATGTCTTGATTTCATCTCTGACTTGCTTGTCTTTCTTTTCAAGAATTTCATTAGCCTTCATTTGATTCGCCACCTACTTCCTCACGTTTAACGAACTTAGTCTTAACTGGGAGCTTGTGGGAAGCTAAACGTAAAGCTTCACGTGCAACTTCTTCTGAAACACCATCGATTTCAAACATAACTTTGCCACGCTTTACAGGAGCTACCCAACCTTCAGGAGCACCTTTCCCAGAACCCATACGAACACCAATAGCTTTAGCTGTGTATGACTTGTGAGGGAAAATCTTGATCCAAACTTTCCCACCACGCTTCATGTAACGAGTCATCGCGATACGAGCAGCTTCGATTTGACGGTTTGTGATCCAGTGTGAACCAACAGCTTGTAAACCGTATTTACCAAAAGTAACTTCCTTGCCACCTTTAGCTTCACCACGCATCTTACCACGGAATTCGCGACGATGCTTTGTACGTTTTGGTACTAACATAGGTTAATTTCCCTCCTTTATTTTTCTTTCTTTGTAGGTAAAACTTCACCACGGTAGATCCAGACCTTAACACCTAATTTACCGTATGTAGTTGCAGCTTCAACCCATGCATAATCAATATCAGCACGTAATGTGTGCAAAGGAACAGTTCCTTCTGAGAAACGTTCTACCCGTGACATATCTGCCCCGTTCAAACGACCAGCAACTTGAACCTTGATACCCTTTGCGCCGGCACGCATTGTGCGTTGGATAGCTTGCTTCATAGCACGACGGAAAGCAACACGGTTTTCCAATTGTTGAGCAATGCTTTCACCAACTAATTTAGCTTCTAAATCAGGCTTCTTGATTTCCACAATGTTGATGTGTACTCGCTTGCCTGTTAAGTTGTTTAATTCTTCGCGAAGTTTTTCTACTTCAGAACCGCCTTTACCGATAACCATCCCAGGCTTAGCTGTGTGGATAGAAATGTTAACCCGCTTTGCAGCACGTTCGATTTCTACGGTAGAAACGGATGCGTCGGCTAATTTTGTTTCAATGTAGTTACGGATGTGTAAATCTTCGTGCAAGTTTGATGCAAAGTCTTTTTCAGCATACCATTTTGCATCCCAGTCACGAATGATTCCGACACGTAATCCAGTTGGATTTACTTTTTGACCCACGCGTTATCCCTCCTTATTTTACAGATACAACTACTGTGATATGACTTGTACGCTTGTTGATTGGAGAAGCGGAACCCTTAGCACGAGGACGGAAACGTTTCAATGTTGGTCCTTCGTTCACGAAAGCTTCGCTAACATATAAATCTTCAACATCTAAGTCAAAATTGTTTTCTGCGTTAGCAATTGCAGATTTTAAAACTTTTTCGATTAATTGGGCACCAGAACGTGGTGTGAATTTTAAAATTCCCAATGCGTCGGCAACACTCTTGCCACGAATAAGGTCGATCACTAGACGTGCTTTACGTGCAGGGATTCGAACTGTTTTGGCAGTTGCCTTTGCTGATGTTACTTGTTCAGCCATGTGATTTCCTCCCTATTATTTTCTTACGCCTGTCTTCTTATCGTCGGCTACGTGTCCGTGGAAAGTACGAGTAGGTACAAATTCACCTAACTTGTGGCCAACCATGTCTTCTTGGATGTAAACTGGCACATGCTTCCGCCCATCATAAACAGCGATTGTGTAACCAATAAAGCTAGGGAAAATTGTAGAACGACGTGACCATGTCTTGATAACGGACTTCTTTTCCTTATCAGCTTGTGCTTCAACCTTTTTCATCAAGTGTTCGTCGACGAAAGGTCCTTTTTTCAAACTACGACTCAACTGTGTATCCTCCTCTCAGATTACAGGATGAATCACTATGCAACTAGTGCTAAGTGATTACTTCTTACGTTTACGGATGATAAATTTGTTTGATTTAGCCTTCTTAGAACGTGTCTTAAGACCTGTAGTCTTCTTACCCCATGGTGACATAGGAGATGGACGACCAACAGGGGCTTTACCTTCCCCACCACCGTGTGGGTGATCGTTAGGGTTCATTACAGAACCACGAGATTGTGGACGCTTGCCAGCCCAACGTGAACGACCAGCTTTACCAACCTTAATTAATTCGTGTTGTTCATTACCAACAGCACCGATAGTAGCACGGCATGTTACAAGAATCATACGAGTTTCACCAGAAGCTAAACGTACGATTGCGTACTTACCTTCCTTACCAAGCAATTGAGCTGAAGTACCAGCTGAACGAACTAATTGTCCACCCTTACCTGGTTTTAATTCGATGTTGTGAATAACAGTACCAACTGGAATATCAGCTAATGCTAAAGTGTTACCCACTTTGATATCAGCATTTTTACCAGATTGAACTTGTTGGCCAACTTCAAGGCCTTTTGGTGCAAGGATGTATGATTTCACACCATCAGCATAAACGATTAAAGCAATGTTAGCTGAACGGTTTGGATCATATTCGATTGCCTTAACGATTGCAGGAACGTCATCTTTAACACGCTTGAAATCGATCAAACGGTATTGACGCTTGTGACCACCACCACGGTGACGAACAGTGATACGACCGTATGCGTTACGACCTGCAGTCTTATTTAATGAAACAAGCAAGGACTTTTCTGGGCTTGTCTTTGTGATTTCTGCAAAGTCAGAACCAGTCATATTACGACGACCGTTAGAGGTTGGTTTGAATTTCTTGATTCCCACTATGTTTCCCTCCTGTTACAAAATTATCTCTTAGTCTTCAAAGAATTTAATTTCTTTTGAGTCGGCAGTTAAAGTAACGATAGCCTTACGACGTTTCTTAGTGAAACCTTCGTAGCGACCCATGCGCTTCTTTTTGCCCTTAACATTCATGATGTTTACCTTAGCAACCTTAACATCGAAGATGTCTTCGATAGCAAGCTTAACTTGTGTCTTAGTTGCGCGAGTGTCAACATCAAATGTGTAACGTTTGTTGTCCATGTCAGCCATAGAAGCTTCTGTGATGACCGGACGTAAAATTACATCGCGTGTTTCCATTATGCAAGAACCTCCTCTACTTGAGAAAGAGCTCCTTGAGTGATGACTAACTTGTCGTTGTTAACAACATCTAAAACATTTAAGCCCTTAGCTGGGATAACTGTAACGTTAGCTAAGTTACGAGCAGCTAAAGCAGCTTGCTTGTTGTCATCTTCAAGAACTACTAAAACCTTGGATTTAACATCTAAGTTATTTAAAACTTCCGCAAATGCCTTTGTCTTTGGTGCATCGAAGTTCAATGCATCAACTACAACTAAGCTTTCGTCTAAGACCTTTTGAGAAAGGACGGACTTGATAGCTAAGCGGCGAACTTTGCGTGGAAGCTTGTATGCGTATGAACGTGGTGTAGGACCAAATACGGTACCACCACCAACCCATTGTGGTGAGCGGATAGAACCTTGACGAGCACGACCTGTACCCTTTTGACGCCATGGCTTCTTACCACCACCGCGAACAGCACTACGATTCTTAACAGCGTGTGTACCTTGACGTAATGAAGCACGTTGCATAAGCACTGCATCAAAGACAACGTTGTTGTTTGGTTCGATACCGAAAACTGCGTCGTTTAATGAAACTTCACCGTTTTGAGTACCATCTTGTTTGAATAATGCAACTGTTGGCATGTTAAAATTTCCTCCCTTCCTCTATTATTTAACTGCGCTCTTCACAACAACTAAGGACTTGTTTGCCCCTGGGACATTACCCTTAATCATAAGAACGCCATTTTCAACATCAGCTTTAACGATTTCCAAGTTTTGGATCGTTACTCGGTTACCACCCATACGTCCAGGTAATAATTTACCCTTCATAACACGGTTGATGATAACCCCCATTGAACCAGGTCGACGGTGGTAACGTGAACCGTGAGCCATAGGACCGCGTGATTGTCCGTGGAACTTGATTGCCCCTTGGAAACCATGTCCTTTAGACGTACCTGTTACATCAACGATGTCGCCAGCTTCGAATAAGTCTGCCTTAACTTCGTCACCGACTTTGTATTCTCCAAGCTCAACATCGCGGATTTCACGAACGAAGCGCTTAGGAGCAGTATTTGCTTTTGCTGCATGACCTTTAGCAGGTTTGTTTGATAACACTTCACGTAAGTCATCGAAACCTAATTGAATAGCTTCGTAACCATCGTTTTCCACTGTTTTAACTTGTAAAACAACGTTAGTACCAACTTCAACAACAGTTACAGGTACTAATTCGCCGCTTTCAGTGAAAACTTGTGTCATCCCTACTTTTTTCCCTAAGATTCCTTTAGTGGCCATGAGTACACCTCCAATTAATTTTTTATTTATTCAGTAAATTATAATTTAATTTCAATGTCAACACCAGATGGTAAGTCAAGCTTCATTAATGAGTCAACAGTCTTTGGTGTTGGGTTAACAATATCGATTAAACGCTTGTGTGTGCGCATTTCGAATTGTTCACGAGAATCCTTGTATTTGTGTGGTGAACGAATAACCGTATATAATGTACGTTCCGTTGGTAGTGGAATCGGACCAGAAATTTGTGCACCTGTTCTCTTTGCTGTTTCAACAATCTTGTCAGCAGATTGATCTAAAATTCTGTGTTCGTAAGCTTTTAAACGAATACGAATTTTTTGTTTTGCCATTGTGTTCCCTCCTTCGTCTATTTTAAAAATAAGACTAGCTCCGTAGAAATTACCGCCACGCTCGTGGCAAAGCATCCGGGTGTGTCGCAACCTTCTACATCATAGCTTATTCAAAAATGTGTAACAACTAATATAATACTTGTCCCTTGCACAAGTACCTTTCTATAATATTACAAGTAAAAATATTTTGCAAGAACTTTTCAGCGTTTTTTGTAAAATATTTTTTTGCTTTTCTAGCTAATTTCTTCTATATTAAAGATAACTTTTCTAAGGAGGTTTTCCTATGCCTAAAGCACTTTTAATTATCGATTATACTAACGACTTTGTTGCTACCAATGGTGCCCTAACCTGTGGCCAAGTTGCCCAGGATTTAGCCCCAACTATCATTAACCTGGCTGACTCTTTCCTAGCTGCCGGCGACTATGTAATTCTTCCAACTGACTGCCACCACCTAAACGATTCTTACCACCCTGAAAACAAACTCTTTCCCCCACATAATATAGAAGGAACTTGGGGGCAAGAATTTTACGGGCCTTTAAACGACTGGTATCAAGCCCACCAAGATTCTGAAAACGTCTATGCATTTGCTAAGAACCGCTACTCTAGTTTTCAAAATACCAACTTAGATAATTACTTGCGCAGTCGGCAAATTACCGACCTAACCTTAAGCGGAGTTTGCACCGACATTTGCGTCTTACATACAGCAGTCAGCGCCTATAACTTAAACTACCGGTTAACTATCCCTAAAAAGGCTGTTGCCAGCTTTGATGCAAACGGTCATGACTGGGCCTTAAACCACTTCAAGACTTGCTTAGGGGCTAAATTAATCTAAGAACACGCACATAAAAAAAGAGGTTGAGCCAAAACTCAACCTCTTTTTATTAACTTAATTATTCAGCGTTGCCACCGTTTTTCTTGATGATTTCATCTTGAATTGACTTAGGCACTGGTTCGTAGTGATCCATAGTCATTGTGAATGTACCACGACCTTGAGTTGCTGAACGTAAAGTAGTTGCGTAACCAAACATTTCAGCCAATGGTACAAAGGCATTAACAACTTGTGCATTACCACGAGCTTCCATACCTTCAACTCGACCACGACGAGCTGTAACGTGGCCCATAACATCACCCAAGTTATCTTCAGGAGCAATGATTTCAACCTTCATCACTGGTTCAAGGATTACGGCACCAGCCTTAGGAGCGGCGTTACGTAATGCAAGGGAAGCAGCAACCTTGAAGGCAGCTTCACTAGAGTCGACATCGTGGTAGCTACCATCATATAACTTAGCCTTAACATCGATTAATGGGTAACCTGCTAAGACCCCGTTTTGCATAGCTTCTTTCAAACCTTGTTCAACTGATGGAATGTATTCACGAGGAACAACCCCACCGACGATAGCATCTTCGAATTCGAAGCCTTTACCTTCTTCGTTAGGAGTAAATTCAACCCAAACATCCCCGTATTGACCTTTACCACCAGATTGGCGAACAAATTTACCTTGAGCGGAAACTTGCTTAGTAAATGTTTCACGGTAAGCAACTTGTGGAGCACCAACAGTTGCTTCAACGTTAAATTCACGCTTCATACGGTCAACGATAATATCTAAGTGCAATTCACCCATCCCGGCGATTAAAGTTTCACCAGTTTCTGGGTTAGTTTCTGCCTTGAAAGTAGGATCTTCTTCAGCAAGTTTTTGTAAAGCAACATCCATCTTATCTTGGTCAGCTTTTGACTTAGGTTCAACAGAAACTTGGATAACTGGTTCTGGGAATTCCATTGATTCAAGTAATAATGGAGTCTTAGGATCAGTTAATGAGTCCCCAGTAGTAGTGTTCTTCAAACCGATAGCAGCGGCGATATCACCTGAGAATACTTCAGGGATTTCAGTCCGGTTGTTTGAGTGCATTTGAAGTAAACGACCTACACGTTCACGCTTGCCCTTAGTTGCGTTCAAGACGTATGAACCAGCTTCTAAAGTCCCAGTGTAAACACGGAAGAAAGTTAAACGACCAACGAATGGGTCAGTTGCAATCTTGAAGGCCAAACCAGCAAATGGCTTGTTATCGTCAGCAATCAATTCAACTTCTTCGTCAGTGTCAGGGTTAGTTGCCTTGTATGGCTTAACATCAACAGGTGATGGTAAGTAGTCGTTAACCCCATCAAGCATCATTTGCACACCTTTGTTCTTGAAGGCAGAACCAGCAAAGACTGGGTAAACATCCAAGTTCAAAGTAGCTTGACGAATCGCTGCCCGGATTTCATCGTTGGAAATTTCTTGACCATCAAGATATTTTTCCATGATGTCTTCGTTAACATCAGCTAAAGCTTCAATCATTTCATCACGACGTGATTCAGCTTCTTCCTTGTATTCGTCAGGAACATCAACAACATCCCATTTTGAACCAAGTTCGTCTTCATCGTATAAATCGGCCTTCATTTCGATCAAGTCGATAACACCTTCAAATTGATCTTCTGCACCGATAGGCATTTGAACTGGTAATGGGTTAGCTTGCAAACGGTCCTTGATTGTGCTTACTGAGTAGTCAAAGTTAGCCCCAATCTTATCCATCTTGTTAATGAAAACAATACGTGGAACACCGTATGTAGTAGCTTGACGCCATACGTTTTCTGTTTGTGGTTCTACCCCTGATTGAGCATCCAAAACAACAACGGCACCATCAAGAACACGTAATGAACGTTCAACTTCGACAGTGAAGTCAACGTGCCCTGGGGTATCGATGATGTTGATGCGGTGGTCTTTCCATTGCGCTGTAGTAGCGGCAGATGTGATAGTAATCCCACGTTCTTGTTCTTGTTCCATCCAGTCCATTTGGGAAGCACCATCGTGTGTTTCACCAATCTTGTGAATCTTACCTGTGTAGTACAAGATACGTTCGGTAGTAGTTGTCTTACCAGCATCAATGTGGGCAACAATACCGATGTTACGTGTTTTTTCCAATGGGAATTCACGTTTGTTTGCCATGTGAGAGTCTCTCTCCTTCCAAAAATCAAATAGTTAAAAGTAATACACTTATATTATAAAGCTTTAGGCGCTTTTTTCAAAAAAATGACTACTATAGATTGTAGCAATCGTATAATAGCCATTTGGAAAAATCTTACCAACGGTAGTGTGCAAAAGCACGGTTAGCGTCAGCCATCTTATGTGTGTCTTCACGTTTCTTAACAGAAGCACCAGTGTTGTTAGCTGCGTCCATGATTTCTTTTGCCAAACGTTCTGGCATTGTGTGTTCACCACGTAAACGTGAGTAGTTTACTAACCAACGTAAACCTAAAGTAGTCCGACGGTCTGGACGAACTTCGATAGGAACTTGGTAGTTAGAACCACCAACACGGCGAGCCTTAACTTCAAGAACAGGCATGATGTTCTTCATTGCTTCTTCGAAGACTTCTAATGGATCATTACCTGTTTGTTCCTTAATAATATCAAATGCTTGGTATAAAATTTTTGATGCAGTCCCACGCTTACCATCTAACATTAAACGGTTGATTAAGCGAGTAACCAATTTTGAGTTATAAATTGGATCTGGGAGTACTTCGCGTTTTGCTACGGCACCTTTTCTTGGCATCTAAAATGACCTCCTCAAATACTAGTTACTTTTCGTTTTTAATTACTTATTTTAAAATTATTTCTTAGGTTTCTTTGTACCATACTTAGAACGGCTTTGCATACGACCGTCAACACCGGCTGTATCCAAGGCACCACGAACGATGTGGTAACGAACCCCAGGTAAGTCTTTTACACGACCACCACGGATAAGTACAACACTGTGTTCTTGTAAGTTGTGGCCAATCCCTGGGATGTAAGCTGTAACTTCGATTAAGTTTGATAAACGAACACGAGCATACTTACGTAAAGCAGAGTTAGGCTTCTTAGGTGTCATTGTACCGACACGAGTAGCAACCCCACGTTTTTGTGGTGCAGAGTTGTTAGTTTGCACTTTCTTAAATGAGTTATACCCAAAGTTTAAAGCTGGGGCATTAGATTTTGAACCTTTAGATTTACGACCCTTACGAACTAATTGGTTGATTGTAGGCATCTAAAGCTTCCTCCTTCCTTATTTCCTAATTATTTAAGTCCACACATCCAGGAGTTTCTTTTTTAGGTTTAAAAAAATCACGTCCGAGACGCATGTTGAAATGTGTGCCAAGCTCACAGCCAGCACGATCTTGAAATCATCCAAGAGAACTGTTCACATAAAGCACCTTTAATAGGTTACCACAATCAGCCCGTTAAAGTCAACGCCCGATTTTACTTTAATTTTATTTTTCGCAAAAAAAGATTAATTTCACTTTTTTTGCGTATATCTATATATAGGGAGGGATTTTCATGTATTTATTTGCTGTTTTTTGTTACGCCACCGTTTGGGCTTCATTTTCTAGCTGCTATGCTTATCGCTATGCTCATAACGAATCAATTTTTTATCCTGGTTCCTACTGTGATTACTGCCACCATCCCCTTAACTTTTGACAACTAATTCCCATCTTAGGTTTTTGCTTACAACGGGGACGCTGTTACTACTGCCACCACAAAATTCCCTTGCACTCGACTTTGGTTGAACTTACTTTTGGCCTATATATGCTCAGCCTTTTCGCTTCTAAAGCGCCACACCTTTGGGCTAGCCTCGCAATTTTTTGTGCCTGGAGTCTACTACTCGCCCTCAGCGACTACTTAACGCAAAGCGTCCCCGCGTTTGAACTTTACCTCGGTGGCCTAGTCTTATTAACTCAAAAACTAAGTTGGCCCCCACTTGAACCGGGCTGTAGCTTGTGTTTCTTAGTTATTTTAGTAGGTGCAACCTACCTGCAACTTTTAGGCAGTGGGGATTTAATTTACCTTGGCTTCTTATGGGCTAGTTTTGGCTTACTGTTTCTACTTGCTACCACTTGCTTAGCCTCCTGTCTTGCTTTATGTTACTTTAGCCTAAAAAAAGACCGGCCAACTTCATTAGCCTTTATTCCCTTTTTGACTACTGCTAGCTTTATACTGCTCTACTTTTTAGTATAAAAGGCGCTCTAAAGTCTCAATACCTTACTTAGACTTTAAAATAAAAGGCATACATTCATAAAAACGTATACCTCAGCAATCATTTTGTCTCTTAGTAGCCCACAACAAAGATATAATTTAGCGTTTTCTTCACAGCCACCAGTTGGGAGTAATATCTCCTAATGTAACGACCTGTTTTTCCTCATAATCTAGCATAATTTCAATACCGAGATAATTATCCGGCATTAATTGTGTCATCAATTCCCGGCAAGCACCACAAGGCGGAATAACTTTACCATTTCGGCCGATAGCCATAACACGCCGAATAGCACTCTCACCGCTAGTAATCATGTTTGCGATGGCATTTCTTTCCGCACACATTCCTAAAGAACAAGCAGTATCAATGCAAACACCGGTATAGATAGTCCCCTTCAAAGTTAGAATTGCAGCGGAAACCCCACCCGCTTCAACTAACGAAGAAATTTTCCTATCAAATTGTACATTCCGTGCGGCAAGATACATCTTGTCCCAGGTCCCATCAAATTGGAAAAGAGCACGCGTTTCTATATTACGTACAAAACTCTCTTTACCCTTGAAATAACTATCAATATTATCAGAAAATCGATGTGCAAGTTCAGTTTCAATTTGTGCATACTCAGCCCTTTCTTGTGCGTGTGTCCGTAAATAATTACTAAACGCAAGGTGCCGACTAATATTATCCCAATCGTCTGCTTGAAAAATATGAATATGATGTGTTTGTTCATCTTTACCTTTGCAAAGATAACGTCTACCTGCTATACCAAACTCACCTAGATACTCATAGCCTATTTTTAAAAGGCTTTTTGCAATATTATCTACCTTTGCAAGACTTCTTACGACAACCATAATGTCAATAATAGGTTTGGCTGCTAACCCATCCACAGAAGTACTTCCAATATGATAAATTGCAATCAAATTATCTGCAAAAATCTCTTTGATTAACAATGCTTCTTGTTCATATTTTTTCTTCCAAATTGGATTATAATCTACTACAACGACGTGTCGACTCATATACACACCCACTCTCTGATTTACTTTTTGTATTATATCACTCTACTATGTCCCTAGGTACCATCACATTAGACTCACTTATTCACTAACTATTTTCTAAATAAAAAAATGCGAAGCCAAAAGCTTTCACTTCTGACTTCGCATTTCATCTAGTTATTAGTCTTCAGAGCTAGTTGACTCTGCTTTTTCCTTGAGGGATTTTTCCACGTCTGAAATGGAATAAACACTCTTAGAAACAGTTCCCACTTCTTCAGGTTGAATATCACGGTACTTCTTCATCCCTGTACCGGCAGGAATAATCTTACCGATGATAACATTTTCCTTCAAACCAACTAATGGGTCATTCTTGCCACGAATTGCAGCGTCAGTAAGAACCCGCGTTGTTTCTTGGAAGGAAGCAGCTGATAAGAAACTGTTTGTTTCCAAGGAAGCCTTAGTAATCCCAAGAAGCACTGGCCGAGCAGTTGCTGGGATACCACCACTAATTAAAGTATCGGTGTTGCGATCCTTAAAGTCACTGATATCCATCAATGTTCCTGGAAGCATGTCAGTGTCACCTGGATCCATAATCCGAACCTTCCGCAACATTTGGCGAGCCATAACTTCAACGTGCTTATCTGAGATTTCTACCCCTTGCATCCGGTAAACTTTTTGAACTTCACGCAAGATGTAGTTTTCAGTTGATAAGACATCCCGAACTAAAATCAATTCCTTAGGATCGATTGAACCTACAGTCAAGGCATCCCCACGGTGAACAGCATCGCCTTCCTTAACCTTCAATACAGAAGTGAATGGTAAGCTGTAAACCCGGGTATCAGTTTCACCTTTAACAGTAACTTCCTTAGTCCGTTCTGCTGGGTTTTCTTCGATAGTTTCAACAATCCCTGTAACTTCGGTGATTTGGGCCCGACCTTTAGGGTTACGTGCTTCAAAAATTTCTTGAACACGAGGAAGCCCTTGAGTAATATCGTCACCGGCAACCCCCCCAGTGTGGAAGGTACGCATAGTTAACTGAGTACCAGGTTCACCGATTGATTGGGCGGCCACAGTTCCGACTGCTTCACCAACTTCAACTTCGTCACCAGTAGCCATGTTCCGACCATAGCAGTGTTCACAGACACCGTGACGCGTGTTGCAAGTGAAGGCTGAGCGAATAGTTACCATTTCAACGCCAGCATCAACAACTGCTTGTGCCATTTCTTCGTCAATCATTACGTTAGCTGGAACAATCACTTCACCAGTAGCTGGATTCTTAACGGTCTTCATAGTGTAACGACCTAAAATCCGGTCATAAAGTGGTTCAATCATTTCGTTACCTTCACGGATAGCTGTGACATCCAAACCACGGTCTGTACCACAATCCTTTTCACGAATGATAACATCTTGAGCAACATCAACTAAACGACGAGTCAAGTAACCAGAGTCGGCAGTCTTCAAGGCCGTATCAGTCATCCCTTTACGTGCCCCGTGAGTAGAAATAAACATTTCCAAAACAGAAAGTCCTTCACGGAAGTTGGCGATAACTGGAAGTTCCATTGTCTTACCGTTAGGAGCGGCCATCAAACCACGCATCCCGGCTAACTGAGTAAAGTTAGAGATGTTACCACGAGCACCTGAATCACTCATCATTTGGATTGGGTTAGATGGGTCCATATTTTCAACCAGCTTGTTTTGGATGTCATCTTTAGCCTTGTTCCAAATAGCAATAACGTTGTTGTAACGTTCGTCTTCGGTAATCAAACCACGCCGGAATTGCTTAGCAACGTTAGCAACTTCTTTGTGGGCTTGTTCAACGATAGCTGGTTTTTCCTTAAGATCAGTAACGTCGGCAATCCCCACCGTCAACCCAGACTTAGTTGATTCATAGTAACCAAGGTCTTTCATGCGGTCAAGCAATTCAGCAGTTGCTGTTACCTTGTAATCCTTGTAAACTTGGGCAATGATATCGGATAAGAAGCCTGACTTAAATGGTCCTACCAATGGTGCTTGCGCCAAGTATTCATGAATGTCTTGACCTGGTTCTAAGAAATACTTGTCTGGAACTTTACCTGTCAAGTTTTCACTTGTTGGTTCGTTCAAGTAAGGGAAATCAGCTGGTAAGATTTCGTTAAAGATGGCTTTGCCAGCAGTAGTTACTAAAATCCGGTCTTTTTGCCATTGAGTAAATGGCTTACCTGCCTTAACTAAGCTATCAGTTTGCAAACCAATCCGAGTGTGCAAGTGCACGTAGTTGTTTTGGTAAGCAGTCCGTACTTCGTTAACATCCTTGAAAATCATCCCTTCGCCTTCACGGTTAGCTTCTTCAATTGTAATGTAGTAGTTACCGATAGTCATATCTTGAGATGGTGAGATGATTGGCTTACCATCTTTTGGAGCCAAGATGTGGTGGGCAGCTAACATTAATAACCTTGCTTCTGCTTGAGCTTCTGCTGACAATGGAACGTGGATGGCCATTTGGTCCCCATCAAAGTCGGCGTTATAAGCTTCGCAGGCAAGTGGGTGAAGCCGCATTGCTTTCCCATCAACCAAAGTTGGTTCGAAGGCTTGGATCCCTAAACGGTGAAGCGTAGGGGCCCGGTTTAAAAGTACTGGGTGTTCCTTAATAACTTCTTCTAAAACATCCCAGATATCATCGTCACGGCGGTCAATCTTACGCTTAGCGTTCTTGATGTTTGAGGCCATTTCACGTTGAACTAATTCTTTCATCATGAATGGTTTGAACAATTCAAGCGCCATTTCGTGAGGAATCCCCATTTGGCTAAGTTTTAACTTAGGACCAACATCGATAACGGAACGACCAGAGTAGTCAACCCGCTTCCCAAGTAAGTTTTGCCGGAAACGACCTTGCTTACCTTTAAGCATGTGAGAAAGTGACTTAAGTGGGCGGTTACCTGGTCCCACAACAGGACGACCACGACGACCGTTATCTACTAAGGCATCGACAGCTTCTTGCAACATCCGCTTTTCATTTTGAACGATAATTCCAGGTGCGTGTAAGTCTAACAAGCGTTGTAAACGATTGTTTCTGTTGATAACCCGCCGGTATAAGTCGTTCAAGTCAGAAGTAGCGAAGCGGCCCCCTTCTAATTGAACCATTGGTCGTAAATCAGGTGGGATAACTGGCACTGCATCCATAACCATCCAAGCAGGATCATTTCCTGACTTCAAGAAGGCTTCTAAAATGTCTAAGCGCCGCACTGCCCGTGTCCGCTTTTGACCAGTAGCTTCCTTTAATTCTTCTTTTAATTCAGCACATTCTTTTTCAAGGTCAACGTCATTTAATAAAGTCCGAATTGCTTCAGCCCCCATCGCTGCCTTGAACTTACCGGGATATTCGGCTGACTTTTCACGGTATTCGCGTTCAGTCATTAGCTGTTTCTTTTCTAATGGAGTATCACCTGGGTCTGTTACCACGTAAGAAGCAAAGTAGATTACTTCTTCTAACGCACGAGGACTCATGTCTAAAACAAGACCCATGCGGCTAGGAATTCCTTTGAAATACCAAATGTGGGTTACAGGTGCAGCCAATTCGATGTGACCCATCCGTTCACGCCGAACTTTAGAGCGAGTAACTTCAACGTGACACTTATCACAGATTAAGCCCTTGTAACGAATCCGCTTATACCTACCACAGGCACATTCCCAATCTTTTGTAGGTCCGAAAATTCTTTCATCAAATAGCCCATCTTTTTCTGGTTTCAATGTACGGTAGTTGATAGTTTCTGGTTTTCTAACTTCCCCATAAGACCATGAACGAATCTTATCGGATGAAGCTAGGCCGATTTGCATACTATCGAATTTATTGACATCGATCAAAGGACCGACCTCCCTTATTATTAATTGCTCTGTTACTAACTACTTTTCGTTTTGTGCTTGCGCTTCAGCTGTCTTTGTTTCTTCAGCCTTAGCCTTTTCAATCTTACTTAAGTTAAGAACCTTTTCCTTGTTGCCGTCTTCTTCATCTTCGTCTTCTTTATCACGAAGTTCGATTTCATTCTTGTCAGCGTCAAGTACTTTCATATCTAACCCTAAGGCTTGTAATTCTTTAACTAACACACGGAATGATTCTGGCACACCAGGTTGTGGAATTTGTTCACCCTTAACGATTGCTTCGTAAGTCTTAACCCGTCCGACAACGTCATCAGACTTGTATGTCAAGATTTCTTGTAGGGTGTAAGCAGCCCCGTAAGCTTCTAGGGCCCAAACTTCCATTTCCCCGAAACGTTGGCCCCCAAATTGAGCCTTACCACCAAGTGGTTGTTGAGTAACCAATGAGTAAGGTCCAATTGAACGAGCGTGAATCTTATCATCAACCATGTGGGCTAATTTCATGTAGTACATAACCCCAACGGCAATCCGGTTATCGAAGGCTTCACCAGTCCGACCGTCGTATAAGACAGTCTTACCATCGCTTGGTAACCCAGCTTCCTTTAAGGCACCCCAAATATCTTCATCACGAGCCCCATCAAAAACAGGAGAAGCAACGTGGATGCCTAATTTACGAGCAGCCATCCCTAAGTGCAAGTCTAATACTTGCCCAATGTTCATGCGTGAAGGCACACCCATTGGTGAAAGCATGATATCGATTGGCGTACCATCAGGCATAAATGGCATATCTTCTTCTGGAATAACAACGGACACAGTCCCCTTGTTACCGTGACGACCGGCCATCTTATCCCCAACTTGTAACTTCCGCTTTTGGGCGATGTATACCCGCACCATTTGGTTAACACCTGGTGACAATTCATCGCCTGCTTCGCGGGTAAAGATCTTAACATCTTGGACGATACCGCCACCACCGTGAGGTACCCGTAGAGAAGTATCACGTACTTCACGTGCCTTTTCTCCGAAGATAGCGTGCAAGAGCCGTTCTTCAGCTGATAATTCAGTCATTCCCTTAGGAGTAACCTTACCAACTAAGATATCGCCGTCTTTTACTTCTGCCCCAATGCGGATAATCCCAAATTCATCGAGGTTCTTCAAAGCATCTTCACCGACGTTAGGGATTTCACGAGTGATTTCTTCAGGCCCTAACTTAGTGTCACGCGCTTCTGATTCATGTTCTTCAATGTGAATTGAAGTGTAAACATCTTCTTTAACTAGGCGTTCGTTGATGGCAATCGCATCTTCGAAGTTGTAACCATCCCAAGTCATGAAGGCAATCAATGGGTTTTGACCTAAGGCTAATTCACCTTGTTCCATTGATGGACCGTCAGCTAATACTTCGTCAGCATCAACCCGGTCACCTACTCTAACGATTGGTGTTTGGTTGTAGTTCTTACCACCGTTGGAACGACGGAACTTCATCAATTTGTACTTGTCTAAAGAACCATCGTCACGGCGAACCCGAACTTCACGAGCATCAACGTATTCAACTACCCCGGCATGTTCTGAAATTAAAGCATCACCAGAGTCGTGGGCAGCCTTATATTCAATCCCAGTCCCAACAAGTGGTGCGTGTGGTTGAATCAAAGGAACAGCTTGCCGTTGCATGTTGGCCCCCATCAAGGCCCGGTTGGAGTCATCGTTTTCCAAGAATGGAATACATGCTGTCGCAACAGCAACTACTTGCTTAGGAGAAACGTCCATGTAGTCAACTTTGTCAATTGAAACTTCGATGTTTTCATCCTTGTGCCGAGCCATAACCACGTCGTCAACGAATGAACCATCATCGTTTAATGGTGAGTTGGCTTGGGCTACGATGTAGTTATCTTCTTCATCAGCAGTTAGATAATCAATCTTATCTGTAACCTTGTGAGTTTCCCAAGAAACACGCCGGTAAGGAGATTCAACGAAACCGTAACGGTTAACCCGTGCATAAGATGACAAGGAGTTAATCAACCCGATGTTAGGACCTTCAGGTGTTTCAATTGGACACATCCGACCATAGTGAGTATAGTGCACGTCCCGCACTTCGTAACCAGCCCGGTCACGAGTCAAACCACCAGGCCCTAAGGCTGACAGACGACGTTTGTGGGTCAATTCACCCAATGGGTTAGTTTGATCCATGAACTGTGATAACTGGGAAGAACCAAAGAATTCTTTGATTGATGCTACCACTGGCCGAATGTTGATTAACTGTTGTGGGGTTACCGTAGCTGTATCTTGAATTGACATTCTTTCACGAACAACACGTTCCATCCGGGATAAACCGATTCTGAATTGGTTTTGCAGTAATTCACCAACTGAACGAATCCGCCGGTTACCCAAGTGGTCAATATCATCAGTTGAACCAATACCTTCTTGTAAGTTAAAGAAGTAGTTCATTGATGCCAAGATATCTGCTGGGGTAATGTGTTTAAAGTCAATGGAGATGTTACCATTGCCAATCATGTTTACAACTCGTTCAGGGTCTACTTGTGAGTAAACCTTGATGATTTGTAAAGTCATATCTTCTTGGACAACCCCTTCAGATGATGGGGTGAATGTAACCATCTTGAAGTCATCACGAGCCAAGTATGGAGCTAATTTTTCCATTACGCGCTTATCAATTACTTCATCTTTAGCAACGATAATTTCCCCTGTTTCAGGATCAACTAAGGTTTCTGCTAACCGTTGGTTCAATAATCGGGTCTTTAAATCCAACTTCTTGTTAATCTTATAACGACCAACTGGCGCTAAGTCATAACGTTTTGGATCAAAGAAACGAGCTGTTAATAAACTCCGTGATGAATCAGCAGTCTTAGGTTCACCCGGACGTAAGCGTTCGTAGATGTCCTTTAATGCTTCTTCTACCCGGGAATCTTCAGTATTCTTATGAACATCCTTTTCCAAAGTTAGGTTTAAGCTGTCGCTTTCAGTCCCTAAGATTTGAACGATGTCGCTATCTGATTCATACCCTAAAGCCCGAACTAATTCGGTCAAAGGAATCTTCCGGGTCCGGTCAATTCGAACGTAAGCCACGTTTTTAGCATCTGTTTCATATTCTAACCAAGCACCCCGGTTAGGAATAACAGTCGTGCCAAAGTTTTCCCGACCATTCTTATCTAATTCAGAGTTGAAATAAACCCCTGGTGAACGAACTAATTGGGAAACAATAACACGTTCTGCCCCGTTGATAATAAATGTCCCTTGCTTAGTCATTAATGGGAAATCACCAAAGAAGACGTCTTGAGATTTAATTTCGTCTGTTTCATGGTTGATTAAACGTAGAGTCACATGCAATGGTGCTGAGTAGTTTGCATCGTGTTCCCGTGCTTCATCAACTGTATACTTAGGTTCTAATAATTGATAATCAACAAATTCAAGTGATAAGTTACCTTGGAAATCCTCGATAGGCATGATATCATCAAACATTTCCCGTAAACCTTCATCTAAGAACCATTTGTAGGAGTCAGTTTGAATTTCAATCAAGTTAGGTAAATCGAGCACTTCTTTAATGCGAGAATAACTTCTACGTACACGGTGCTTACCGTATTTTACTAAGTGTCCTGCCAAGTTGTTCACCTCTCAAAATATTTCTGCGAATTTACGACTGAAAATATTACATTTATGTTACAAATACAATTTCACGCAAATTTTCAGTGAATTTTGGCAAAAAAAAACCAAAAACAGAGTCAGTAGCCTTAGCTTCCCTTCACTATTTTTGCTTCTTCATTCACTTATTATGGACAATAGATCATAATAAGCATCTAAATTCACAGTTTTTGCATCTAATAATTATAGCCACTAATAAGATTTTTGTCAATACAAAAAAAGACTTTCATCAAAAGATGAAAGTCTTTTTCAAACTAATCCTATTTAGTTGAAACCGGGCTAGCTTCCTTAACGTTTAACGTTATCTTACCCTTTGAAGCTCCCAAGGTTACGGTAGCACCTTGAACAATTTGGCCCATCAAGAGTGCATCACTCAATTTATCTTCAACCTTATTTTGTAAGGCTCGTCTAATTGGTCTAGCACCATATTCGGGATCAAAGCCCGCCTTAGCGATAACATCAATAGCAGCCGGTGTAATTTTTAATTTCACATCTTTTTGTGCTAACCGGTCCACGATTTGCTTAGCCATCTTCTTAACAATTTCATGTAATTCCTCTTTAACTAGAGAATGGAAGATGACAATCTCATCAATTCGGTTTAAGAATTCCGGTCTGAAGCTCTTCTTTAAAGCTTCGCGAATCTTAGCCGACATTGCCGCGTACTCATCGCTCGGTTTAGCTACCCCAAAACCAACAGCTTTATCATCTCTTAAGGCGGTTGCCCCTAAGTTAGAGGTCATAATAATGATGGTGTTTCTAAAATCTACCCGTCTTCCCTTCGAGTCAGTCAAGTAACCATCGTCTAAGACCTGTAATAAAATGTTAAACACATCTGGGTGTGCCTTTTCAACCTCGTCTAAAAGCACTACGGAATAAGGTTTATTTCTAACCTTTTCCGTTAATTGGCCACCTTCATCATAACCAACGTAACCTGGAGGAGAACCGACTAGACGACTAGTGGAGTATTTCTCCATGTACTCACTCATATCAATCCTAATCATTGAATCTTCGTCGCCAAACATTGCTTGCGCTAAGGCCTTAGCTAACTCTGTCTTTCCCACACCAGTTGGGCCTAAGAACATGAAGGAACCAATTGGACGGCCTGGGTCGCTTAAACCGCTACGTGCCCGTCTAATTGCCTTAGCTACAGCGCTGACAGCCTCTGCTTGTCCCACCACTCGTTCGTGAAGAACCTTTTCCAAGTTAATCAGGCGCTCGCTTTCAGTCTTAGTCATCTGAGTTACTGGCACTCCGGTCCAATCAGCAACTACCTCGGCCACGTCTTGCGCGGTAACTTTAATATTAAATTCTAACTTCTTAGCTTTTTCTTCCTCACGCCGCTTCATCTCTGCCAATTTTTGCCGCAATTTTAGCTCTTGGTTCCGCAGCTTAGCAGCTTCTTCGAAGTCTTCACGCAGCAAAGCTTCATCTTTGGCTTGGGAAAGTTCGTCTAGTTTTAACTTGCTTTCTGAAAGTTTGCTCTTCTTTTCAGAATGAGCAATTCTAACCCGGGCAGCTGATTCGTCCATTAAATCAATCGCCTTATCTGGCAAGAAACGGTTGGTAATATAACGGCTGCTATAATCGACCGCCGCTTTTAACGCTTCGTCGGTCAATTTCACCTTATGAAACTTTTCATACCGTGGTCTAAGTCCCGTTAAAATTTCCAACGTAACTTTCTTGGTAGGTTCTTCAACGTTGACGCGGGCAAAGCGCCGTTCTAAGGCCGCATCTGATTCGACATACTTTTGATATTCATCTAAAGTCGTTGCCCCAATCACTTGAACTTCGCCGCGAGCTAACGCTGGTTTCAAAATATTGGAAGCATCAATTGCACCTTCGGCCCCCCCTGCCCCAATTAAGGTATGCAGTTCATCAATAAATAAAATCACATTCCCATCTTGGTAGATTTCGTCCAGAATCTTCTTAAGGCGGTCTTCAAACTCACCCCTAAACTTTGTCCCGGCTACTAATGAACCCATATCCAACATCATAATTCGCTTGGTCAAAAGGTTATTTGGAACTTGTTCTAACACAATCTTTTGAGCTAAGCCTTCAGCCACGGCGGTCTTACCAACCCCAGGTTCACCAAGTAAAACCGGATTATTTTTAGTCCGCCTACTCAACACTTGAATAACTCGTTTAATTTCTTGGTCCCTACCAACAACTGGATCTACCTCTTGATTAGCAGCCATCGCCGTTAAGTCCCTAGCTAATTCATCTAAAGTTGGAGTTTTTTCTTGGTTTTTCATGTTGTTAGCCCGGGTAGCTTTCCGAACTTGGACAGGACTAACCCCTAATTGATGATAAATGGACTGCTTAATCCTTTTTACATCAACATCTAAACTAGCTAAAATCCGTGAAGAAACAATCGTTTCATCGTCCAATAAGGCTAAAAGAATGTGTTCTGTCCCTACCTTAGCGGCATTTAGAATACTTGCTTCGTTTTTGGCCTTTTCTAATACAGCCTTAGCCTTAGGCGAATATGGCAAGTAATTATCAGGCGCCTGTCTTCTTAAGTTACCATAACCCGTAAGCCGTTCGATTTCTTCTCGAATATCGGTTGCTGTGATAACATTTTGACGTAAAACCTTATTGGCGATACCATTTTCTTCGAGGGACAATGCTAATAAGAGGTGCTCTGTCCCAATTGCCTGATGTTTAAAGTAGTTCGCCTGTTCTTGGGCGAGTATCAGGACGCGGTTAGCACTCGGAGTATATAGTTCGTCCATCATAATCCCTTCTTTCTTTAGATTAATCAGCGCATCTTAATCGTTCTAAAATTCCAACCAAAATTCTAGCGCGAACTGCATCTTCTAATTTTTTATCAGCAAAAGCTAAAGTCGAACGTTCGATGGTTGCTAAAATCAAATTAGCCTCGCGTCTACTGATCATTTTTTCTTCATAGAGGCTTTGAACTACCTGTAAGCCCCGGCTGGCGTTGATACTAGTACCAATATAAGCGGTTAATTCATCAAGAATATCCGTGTCATCTATCAAATTAACTTTGGCGATTCTGATGTAGCCACCACCCCCTCGCTTACTTTGAACTAAGTAACCATTAGGAATCGTAAAACGCGTCTTAATTACGTAGTTTATCTGTGAAGGTACGCAGTTGAATAACTCTGCTACTTCGGAACGCTTAATTTCAATTTGCTGAGAATCCGCTAAAATATCCTTTAAATACTGTTCGATAATATCAGAAATATTGCGACTCTGCATAAAAAGACCTTCCTTTGTTTGACTATTGTTGACTTTTATTATAAACAATAGCGTCTATAAAATGTAAAAAATTGAGTCACATCCCGGCACTCTTAAGACCCTGATTATCGGGAAAACAGGATTTGAACCTGCGACTTCCACGTCCCGAACGTGGCGCTCTACCAAGCTGAGCTATTTCCCGTCTATATTAGTTATTATACACCAATATAACAAAAAAGGACTTCCACGAAGTAAATTCATGAAAATCCTTTAAGGCAATAAAAAAATCGGGAAGACAGGATTCGAACCTGCGACCCCCTGGTCCCAAACCAGGTGCTCTACCAAGCTGAGCTACTTCCCGATGAATGCACCCAGCAGGAGTCGAACCTGCAACCTTCTGATTCGTAGTCAGACACTCTATCCAGTTGCGCTATGGGTGCATATATAAAAAACAAAATGCCGAGGACCGGAATCGAACCGGTACGGTAATCACTCACCGCAGGATTTTAAGTCCTGTGCGTCTGCCAGTTCCGCCACCCCGGCATAATGTAAGAGCGGAAGACGGGATTCGAACCCGCGACCCCCACCTTGGCAAGGTGATGTTCTACCACTGAACTACTTCCGCATATGCCGACTAGACGATTCGAACGCCCGACCCTCTGATTACAAATCAGATGCTCTACCAACTGAGCTAAGTCGGCAT
>SAMEA104315421__coassemble_798_pt1 | contig 27340 bp, 23 predicted proteins | sample SAMEA104315421__metabat2_low_PE_055 | metagenome-assembled genome bin SAMEA104315421 (sample SAMEA104315421) | gut metagenome | biome: Monkey gut; feature: monkey-associated habitat; material: faeces | place: China | collected 2013
GCGCCGAGAGTAGTTGGAGGAACGCCTCCTGTGAGGGTAGGACGTTGCCGTGCGAAGCATAATGTGAGGTCATCTTCTTTAGAAGGTGACTTTTTTATTTTATAGGGTTAATATAAAGGGGATTACTAAGGGGGAAGACGATGAAGAAATTACTATTGACATTAGTGACACTGTGCTTGGCTTGGACAATTATTCCTGGTAGTAATGACGTACAAGCTAAAAAAATAAGCTCTAAAAGACTAAATCAGCTGGTAGCTAAGATGAGTCTAGAAGAAAAAATTGCCCAAATGTACTTGGTACCCAGTTCGGGTAATCCAGCAGGGATGGCAGCTGAAATTAAGGATTATCAACTTGGAGGGGTAGTTTTGTTTGGAGCTGATTTTCAAAATCAAACCCCAAAGCAATTAAAAGCGAAGTTAAAGACCTGGCAAAAAGCAAGTCAGACCGGCTTGTTTATTGCGACTGACCAAGAGGGGGGAACCGTTTCCCGGCTGAGCGCCAATCCCGAGTTAACGGGTAAGAAGTACCCTGCGCCCCAGGAGTTGTATGCTAAGGGGGGCTTAACTGCGGTAAGTAGAAATTATCGTCAAACAGCCAGGACTTTGCGCCGCTTAGGAATTAATTGGAACTTTGCCCCGGTGGCTGATGTTTCTAATGACCCTAATAGCTTTATTTACCCACGAACTTTAGGCCAAGATTACCAAACAACGGCGACTTATATTAAAAAGGTAGTACCGGCAATTCAAAGCCAAAAAGTGATTGCGAGTTTAAAGCATTTTCCTGGCTATGGTTCAGCTGCCGATACTCATACGGGGTTTGCGAGTGATAAGCGACCTTTAAGTGATTTTCAGCAAAATGACTTTTTACCGTTTGAAGCTGGAATTAAGGCTAAGGCAGATACTGTTTTAGTGGCTCACGTCGTGATGACAGCTGTCGATGATCATAATCCCGCCTCCTTATCTCCAGCGGTCCATCAGCTCTTACGCCAGGACTTACATTTTAAGGGCCTAATCGTCACCGATGACCTAGGTATGGGGGCAATTACGGAGTTTGCCAAAGAGCAAGCTGTTAACCCCGATTTATTAGCGGTTAAAGCGGGGAATGATATCCTATTAAGTACTGGTTATCGAAAGGGTATTCCGGCAATTGTGGCGGCTGTAAAAGCGGGTGAAATTTCGGAAGATCAGATTGATCAAACAGTTAAGCAAATTATCAAATTAAAAGCTAAGCTAGGGATTCTTAAATAAAAACAGATATCCACAGGTGGAAAAGCAAGAAATTGGCTTTTTACCTGTGGATATCTTTATTTAATGTTACAATTAAGTTAGATTGGGGGAATTATTATGAAGAAATGTCCAAATTGTGGTAGTGAAGTCGCTGAGGCGGCTAAATTTTGTACCAATTGTGGCAGTAAATTAGCTACCGGAGACGAAGTTAAGCCCAAGGTGGTTGACTCAGAAGTGCAGAGTGAAAATACCTCTGAGCAAGCTAAAGAATCCGCGGCTAAGCAAGAAGCGGGAGTCAGCCTGGATAAAGAGAAGTTAAAGGCATCTTCCCTAAGCTATTGGTCCTGGCTAGTTACTGCTTGGAAGCACCCATTTAAGGTTAGAGAAACTTCCAAGTGGAGTGGCTTGATTACGTTAGGGTTAGAGGGACTTATCTTTGGCTTGAGCATTATGATTATTTTTAGGGGCTATTATAGCTCGGCAAACAGCTATTATAGTCAGGCCTTTGGTGGTAGCTTTGGGGATAATCCGGTTGGATTAGGCACCTTGATAACCTTCTTTTTAGCTACCTTTTTATCTGCCTTAGCGACGACTGGGATTGGTTATGGGGCAAGGGAATTATTTACCCCTAACCGCACAGACTTTTTAGACTTTGTAAATGGGATTGCCCATAGGACTAGTCCTATTTTATTGTTAAACCTAATTGCACTTTTGTTTAGCTTTACGGTAGGATTTACGACGAGTGGGGTGCTAAATACCATGCTGGTGTTGTGCTTGTTCTCGATTACCCTAGCCATTTGGCAATTTGGTATCCTCGCGCCAATTTATGAGTTGGAAAATCCTAAGTTGGACCGACTATACATTTTAATAATCGTCACACTTCTAAATGGCTTCGTCTACGGCTTAGCGTACATGGCCGTGGCCGCTCATTATGTAAGTTATCTGCAACAACTTTTTTAACGATTGAGAGGGATTTTAAATGAGTAAGTCAAAATTCTGTCCCAGTTGCGGGCAAGCTGTTACGGATACCGACAAGTTTTGTCAACACTGTGGAGCTAAACTAGAACAGGGTTATAGCCGGACTGCTAGTAAAAAACCCCTAGATAAGAAATGGCTAATCTTAGGAGCCGTAGTCTTAGTCCTACTAGGCGCGTATTTAGGTGGCCGTAGCTATTATCAGCCTAATAAGCAATTGGAGCGGTTTACGACAGCCCTAGTTGGTAAGGGGGACGTTAAGTCTTACCTAGTAAGTAGTGACCAAAACCTAAAAATCACCGCCAAAGATGCAGCAGCCTTTAAGAAGAGCTTTGCCAATAGTCAAGACCAAGTTGCTGCTATGAAGCAACACTTTTTAATGGGCAGTAGTTATGCCGGCTACAGTTGGGTTAAGTCTGGGAGTCACTGGTTAATTTTTCCTGCTTATAAGTTACAGGTCAACCCTGCTTACGTGACCTTAACTACTAACAAGCGTGGGGTTAAGTTTTATCAAGATGGGAAAGCAATTACCAAAAAGCAGGCCACAATGGCTAACGGCTACGGGGTTAAGGTTGGTCCCTTATTTCCAGGACAGTATACTTTCACAGCCAAGGGAAAAGCTAGCGGCAAACCAATCGTAGTTAAGCAAACTAAAGTGTTAGCTGCTGGTAACAATGACCTAGCTTTGGAATTAGCAACAGTTAATTTCAAGGTGGAAGGTCAGGCCGGCCAAACTGTTTATATTAATAATGAAAAGGTTGGTACTCTTGATAAGGAGGGGGAAAAAGTTATCAAAAATTACCCAGCCTCAGCCAAGATGAAACTGTACTTAACGACCAAGGCAGGCAATAAGGAAATTAAATCTGAGGTAGTTGATGTTTCAAGTTATACCTATAACTACCAGGACGTTGACGAAGATGATTTACCGGAAGTAGCGCCTAAATTCAAGGGGTTAATTTCTGAAGATGAGGCAGAGGATTTACTTGAATCTGCTTTCCATGAAGGTGAGAATGGTTCTAGCGCCGCTACATTTGTCGGGGAAGAAAATAACGATTCCTATAATGAGTTAGTCGCCTTCTTTAAGAGCCTGCATAACCTTAGCTCTTATGAGGTCGAAGACATTAAGAGTATCAGCCCGGAAAGTGCAACTAAAGTTAAGGTTTCTTACGCGATGAAATACACTTTTATTAATTACGATAGCGACAGCGAACGTAAGAAGATCCAACAGTTTACTTACCATGACGCTGAAATCATCTACGATCAAAAGGACGATACTTATAAGCTACAATCGATTGGAAAAACCGGAACTCAAGCAGACTGGGAACGGACCTACAGCGCCGACGAAGATGACTAGCTGAGCTTGCAAAAATTAGCAGAAACATTATACTGATAAGAGATACTATGGGCTTTTGGCCTACGTATCTCTTTTTTTATGTTTGAAAGGAAATTTTAACTTCAATGAAAAATAAATTATTATCCGGTGCCTTTTGGATGTCATTTGGGAGTATTTTTTCACGGGTGCTAGGGATTTTATACATTATTGCTTGGCTAGCCATGTTTCATAGCCCGCAACAACAGTATACAGCCCAAGCACTCTACAATGCGGCCTACACTCCTTACGGTTTATTTTTGGCCCTGGGGACGTCGGGCTTTCCCACAGCAATTTCTCGCAAGATAGCCTACTATAATTCACGGAAGCGTTACTTAGATAGTAAACGGCTCTTTAAAGCGGGGCTGTTATTCATGGCACTTTCGGGCTTAATTTGTGGGTTGGTCTTCTTTATTTTTGCCCCCACGATTGCTAAGAGTTCGCCCATCATGGACCAAGCAGCTGCCACCTTTGTGCTCCGTTCCTTGGTTCCAGCCCTGATGATTTTACCGACAATGAGTATCATCAGAGGTTGGTTTCAAGGCCACCAGGACATGAAGCCCTTTGGGGTTTCGCAGTTAATTGAGCAATTTATCCGGGTAGTGGCAATTTTGGTTTTTACCTTCGTTAGTTTCAACGTCTTAAAACAGGGGTTAACCTGGGCCGTGGCGCTTTCGACTTTTGCAGCCTTTATCGGGGCCTTGGGGAGTTTAGCCTACCTGGGTAAATACTATCGCGCCCAGTTACCAACTTACCGCGCCAATGAGGCTGAGAGTTTACCGGCTAGTCAACTAGACATTAAGGGGCTCTTTTTAGAGATTGTTAAGGAAGCCGTCCCCTTCGTTTTCGTGGGGGCGGGGGTAACTATCAATCAGATTATCGACCAGCTAACCTTTAAGCACTTGATGCTATGGGCAAGCAACTATGATATGAACTACATTCAAAATATGTTTACTTTCTTTTCAGCCAACCCCACTAAGATTACGACCATTATTATTTCGCTAGCGACTGCTTTGTCTGATACAAGCCTGCCGATTCTAGCCGGTCTGGTCGGCAACAGGCAAAAAATCGCCCAGACTTTAAGTGATAACTTCAAGTTGATGATTACCCTCTTGATTCCCTTTGTCGCCATCTTGACGGTGTTAGCCCAAGAAGTTAATACGATTTTCTTTGGTTATAATTGGGCGGCGGGCCAGTTGATGGCGGCCTCGATAATGCTAAGCCTGATATTATCCTTTTTCTTGGATGTAAGTACCTTAATTCAAGCCCTAGGTAAACACAGGTTGGCGGTAATCTTGCTGTCCTTTAGCCTCCTATTAAAGTTGGCTTTACAGGCACCGTTGATTTGGCTCTTCCATGAATATGGGGCCTTACTAGCAACTACGATCGCCTTCGCAAGTAGCCTGGCTTTGGGATTATGGTATTTGAATAGGACCTACCTAACCGATGGGTTGGCTAACCTTAGCTGGCTAAAACCAAGTTTAGGGATAGGTATCTATGTCTTGGGGTTGGGCTTCTTAGCCAAAGCTTTGAACTTATTAAGTTTGGGCCACGGCAAGGTAGCAGCCCTTATAACTTGTGTAATTTTTGGCTTAGTGGCAGGGAGTTACTACCTAGTAATTGCCTACCTCTTTAGGTTCAAAGACCTGCTTAAAAGTATGAATCGTTAAATAAACAACAAGGATAACCGCTTACAAATTAAACCTGTGAGTTGGCTAGCCTTTTTTTGTTGGTTCAAATTCAAGTAAAAGTATTCACAAACTAAGGTGGAAGTTTTATAATATGAGTGTATATCGACACAAATTAGATTGAGTCACTAATGGATGGTGAGAAGATGGAAAAACTAAATTTAGTCGGGATTGTGGGCACTAACGCCGAAAAATCAACAAACCGCACGCTGTTAAAATTTATGCAAAAGCACTTTGCAACCCAAGCAGAGCTGACTTTAATTGAGGTTAAGGACCTACCTTTCTTTGATAAACCAGCTTCGCATGAGGCGCCAGCAGCAGTAGCTGCTATCAACCAAGCGGTTGCACAAGCAGACGGGGTAATTATTGCCACCCCCGAATACGACCACACGATTCCAGCTCCGTTAACTAACCTGTTGGAATGGTTTGCCTATACAGCTAAACCATTGCAAGACAAGCCGGCTATGATTGTGGGGGCGTCTTATGGGGTCTTAGGCACTTCCCGGGCCCAAAACCACTTGCGGCAAATTCTAAATACGCCGGAACTAAGGGCCTTAGTCCTACCGGGTCGGGAATTTTTATTGGGCCATTCCCTACAAGCATTTGATGAGGAAGCTAATTTATTAGTGGACGAAAAAGTAGCTCAGCTTGAAAGTTACTTTGCCGATTTTGCAGCCTTTGTAACCAGAGTTAAGGCCTAAGGGGAGGAATTTTGATGAAGATTATCGGGATTAGTGGGACCAACTCAAGTGATTCACCCACAGAAAAATTAGTTAACTTTATGGCGCAACATTTTGTTAGCCAGGTAGAATTTGAAGTAATTGAGCTAAAGGGCTTGCCAATGTTTAACGAGTCAAATGACCTTAGTAACCAAGAGCCGCTAAAATCACTGGTGGCTAAGATTGAGGCAGCTGATGGGGTGGTAATTGCCACCTCTGAACACAACCGCTCTATCCCTTCGGCTTTAAATAGCTTCTTAGAGTGGATGTCTTTTACGGTACACCCCTTCGATGAAAAACCAGTGATGGTTGTCGGAACTTCGGTCACGCGCCAAGGCTCAGCCAGTGCCCAACTTCATTTGCGTCAAGTGTTAGACGCACCTGGAGTTAACGCCTTAGTTTTACCAGGAAATGAATTTTTACTGGGACAAGCCGCTGAGGCCTTTGACGAAAATGGAGCCATTAAGGAAGCCAATACGGTTGACTTCTTGGAAAGCTGCTTTGCCAACTTCTTGCGTTTTATCAAGGCGGCAGATAGCTTACAGATTCCAGACGAAGTTCGCTTTGAACCCGGGGATTACCAAGTTAAGACCAAGGGTCACAACGGGGACCTGCCAATGGTGGTCAGCTTCTCTGAAAACCGGATTGAAGACATTAAGGTTGACACCAGTGGTGAAACCGAAGGGATTGCCGACACGGTCTTTGAACGCTTGCCTCAAGAAATTATTGCGGGCCAAACCTTAAATGTCGACGCCGTTTCCGGGGCATCTGTAACCAGCTATGGCCTCATCGATGGGGTAGCCCAAGCGGTTAAGTTAGCCGGAGTCGACCCTAACATCTTGAAGAAACGGCCGAAGCCAAGTAAGAGCCAAGATCTAAGTCCACTTGAATATGAAACCGACGTGGTAGTTGTCGGTGGTGGTGGGGCTGGGTTAGCCGCTGCTAGCCGGGTCTTACAAGCGGGTAAGTCAACCATCGTGTTGGAAAAATTCCCTGCCTTAGGTGGAAACACCGTCCGGGCTGGGGGACCAATGAACGCGGCTGACCCTGACTGGCAAAAGCAATTTGCAGCCCTTCCAGGGGAAGCCAGTGTGCTTAAGGAAATGTTGGATTACGATTTAGCCAAGATTGACCCAGAGTACCAAGCTGATTTCAAGACTCTGCAAGGTCAAATTAAGGACTACCTAGCTGGAAAGGCTGACTACCTCTTTGATTCAATCTTATGGCACCGAATCCAAACTTACCTTGGCGGTAAGCGGGTTGACCTCAATGGGAACGAAATCCATGGTGATTATGACTTAGTTAAGGTCTTAACGGACCACGCCTTAGAGTCAGTTAAGTGGTTAGCCGATTTAGGGGTTGAATTTGATGAAAGTCAAGTAACGATGCCAGTTGGCGCCAAGTGGCGTCGGGGTCATAAGCCAATGGAAAGTCAAGGTTTTGCCTTCATTAAGACCTTAAAGAAGTTCATTGAAGAACACGAGGCCGGTCAAATTCTCACCGAAACTCCGGTCAAACGGTTCTTGTTAGATGAGCAAGGCCAAATCTGTGGGGTAACGCTGCTAACCGGCAGGTGATTGTCAAAGCCAAGGCGGTCATCCTCGCTTCTGGTGGTTTTGGCGCCAACACCAAGATGGTGCAAAAGTACAACACTTATTGGAGCCAAATCGATGATGATATTGCGACCTCCAATTCACCAGCAATCACTGGGGATGGAATCAAGCTCGGTCAAAGCGTCGGGGCGGCCTTAGTTGGGATGGGCTTCACCCAAATGATGCCAGTTTCAGATCCTAAGACCGGCGAACTCTTTAGCGGCTTACAGGTACCACCAGCTAACTACGTGATGGTTAACCAACAGGGGAAACGCTTCGTCGATGAGTATGAAGGTCGGGACGTCTTAACCAAGGCAGCCTTTGATAACGGGGGCCTCTTCTACTTGATTGCCGATGATGAAATCAAAAAGACAGCCTACAATACGACCCAAGCAAGTCTGGATGCCCAGGTGAAAGCCGGGACCCTCTTTAGGGCTGACACCCTCGCTGATTTGGCTAAGCAAATCAAGGTTGATCCACAAACCTTTGAAGAAACAATCGCTAAGTACAACAGTTATGTTGACGCCGGGGTCGACCCAGAATTTGGCAAGGAAGTCTTTGACTTGAAGGTAGTGAAGCCACCATTTTACGCTACCCCAAGAAAACCAGCCATCCACCACACAATGGGTGGCTTGAAGATTAACACCAAGGCCCAGGTAATCAACGAAGCTGGGCAGGTAATCCCTAACCTCTATGCAGCCGGTGAAGTGGCTGGGGGAATCCATGCTGGGAACCGACTCGGCGGGAATTCCTTAACTGATATCTTCACTTACGGTCGGATTGCAGCCAAAACAGCTTTAGAAAAAATGTAAATTAAAACCGACAAAGCGAGTCAAATGACTGGTTTTGTCGGTTTTTTTCGTGTACAATATAAGCAAAAAATTGTGGACAACAAAATCCGTAGGAAGATTTTGCGTAGTTTGTTTTTAGTTGGTTTGTTATGGGGTGATCACTTGGACAAGAGTCTATTAGCTAGTTTGCCTTTAGATGGAATTGAAGAGTGTCTACCAGTTAGTGGTGGCGACGTCAACCGGGCATTTAAACTAGTAACTAAAAATCAAAATTACTTTCTGTTAGTGCAATCAGTCTGTGTTCGGGAATTTTACGCGGCTGAGATTGCGGGCTTAAATGATTTAAAGCGGGCCAAAATTATTGCGCCCGAGGTTATTTCTACTGGTAAATTAGGCCGGGGGGCTTACCTGTTACTTTCCTACCTAGAAAAAGGGGAGGGCAGTCAAGCTGATTTAGGGCGGACCGTTGCCAAAATGCACCGGACCTATAATCCTAGTGGCCAGTTTGGCTACAAGTACGACTACGTTGGAGCGAGCATTAGCTTTTCTAACGACTGGCGGGCTAGCTGGGCGGAGTTATTTGTCAACAACCGCCTAGATATCTTAGCCCAAAAGTTGGTCGAAGACACTTATTGGAAGATTGAGGATTTCAGCACTTACATGCAGGTAAGGCAGCTTATTCTAACAGCTTTAAGCCAGCACGACAGTAAGCCTTCGCTGCTGCATGGGGACTTATGGGCGGGCAACTTCCTCTTTACTGAGGATGGTCAGTCTGCTTTGATTGATCCTGCACCGCTTTATGGTGACCGGGAATTTGATTTAGGGATTACTACCGTTTTTGGTGGCTTTACGGAAGAGTTTTATCAAGCCTACCAGGAAAGCTATCCCCTAAAAGCGGGTTACTCTAAGCGGATGCACTTCTATCGTCTCTACTATTTAATGGTTCACCTAGACAAATTTGGGCGGAGCTACAAGCAGGCGGTAGCTGATGAAATGCAAGCCATTTCACAAGCAGGGTAAGAGCTTACAATTTAATAGTAAACGTTTCCGGTAAAGTTACTTACTTTGCCGGATTTTTTTACTGAAAAATAAATTGTGAACAAAGTAGTTCCCAAGGGTAACTACTATCATTAAAAAATTTAATATTTCGATTTTTCCGAACAAAATTAAGTTTAAAAAAATAATATTCGTTTTTCATATTATGCTATCGGTTGCATGTATTTAGTAAAATAATTTATTTTATTTATTAGTCCTAAAAGTATTGACTGAAAAGCCCTTAGTTTAAGGTTTTAATCATAAGCGGTCGCTTTTTACTCGTAAACGGTTAAAATGGTATAGATGTGCATACAGACTGGACTTGTACCGATAATCATAAGCAAATAAAGAAAAACCAAGGAATAAAGAATAGGGCTTATTTTTTTTTTTATATGTTTTAAAATTGGTATGAATAATGCAATTTTATAGACTAAAATCTAAAAATTTATATTTATATTTGTGAAATTCGTTGCAATAACTTTTTGTTTATTTTACAATAACCTTCGTAAAGAAGAATGATTGTATTTTAATGTACAATTTTTTGCGACACCTCAGAAATTTTGTCGTGTTAATCAGGAAGCCTTATATGATAAATTCTCTGAGTTGGTGTATTTTATTTAAATTAAGAAGATCTTGTAGCCCCCCGCTTTTTGTGGGGAGTTGCATTTTTCTTGTACAAATACATAACAAGAAAGTGGCGAGATGTGATGAACATAAGTTACTGTATACGAAAAGTCCTCAAACATAAGTAGGATGCACCGTGTCAGAAACTTCTTTGCATGTTGTTAGTCACTAAGGACGTTTTACAGATAAAGGGGGTAGCAGAGCGGCAAATGAAAAAGAATAAAACCATTACGGCTTTATGCGTAAGCTTACTTGCGCTCTCTAGCTCAAACTCTCTTGTATATGCAGCGACGACTTCAGCTAGCTCAGCCAGTAGCCAAACCAAGGTAGCAACCTCTTCCCAAGCTACCAGCTCTTCTTCAACTTCAGCTACTAGCTCGCAGTCTGGCCAAGCTCAAAGCTCGCAAAATGCAAGTACGTCTAGTCAAACAGTTAGTGTAAGTAGTCTTAGTGGTAATACGCTTAGTAGCGCTGCTTTAACCCAAAGTTTTTGTGTAATTCCGCAACAAGTGTATCGTATCTATACAGCTGATGACTTTATTAATTGGGTAAACGGAATTAATGGTGGATGGTTAGATTCTACGAAGGATGTTTACCTAGAAAATGACATTGATTTAGCTGGAAGGGAAGTTCCGATGATTAACAACTTTGGTTATTCTAACGGTTGTTATAGTTTTGGAACGTTTCATGGCAATAACCACACAATTAAGAACCTAAGTTGTAGACGCTCCTCCTCTAGTGTCATTCAAAACAACAACGGCACTTTTGAGAACGTGGTATTTTCTTTGGATATTTATGGTACTGATACAGGTTTTATCCAAAACAATTCTGGTGACTTAAAAAATGTTACATTTACCGGTAAAATTAGTGGTTCGAGTATATATTTTATTAAGAATAACCACCATAATATTAGTGGTCTTAATGTAAATGGAACAATTAATGGATCGCAACCAACCTTAATATATGATAACGATAACCATTATATATATGGTACCTTGAATAAAGGTGGTCAAATAAAAGGTGCAGATGCAAGTCTAATCTTTGACGATCACGGACGTAATAATCTGAGATGGAATGACGGTTTTAATGTAACTGACGAAATACATTCAGCTGAGGAATTAAATAATTTTTCAAAGTATATTAGTCAAGGTCAAACCAGAATAGATGCAAGTTTGCAGAATGATATTTCAATGTGGGGAAGTTTTACACCGATAGGTCATACCTTAGGTGGACGTTCTACACAATGGTATCAAGGTACTTTTGATGGTCATGGTCATAGAATTTATAATTTTAACTCATTCGGTGATGGCGCTTCACTTATTGAGAAAATAGGTGACGATGGTAAGTTAACCCATTTGGAAATTTCAGGATCAGTTGAAGGAAAAGATGCAGGTTTTGTTTCTGAAAATCACGGAACAATAACAGACTGTGCCATTGATTTAGATATTAGCGGTAATCGCTACAATTTTTGTGAGCTGGCAAACGGAATTACCGACAATTCTTGTGGTGGGCAAATTCGTAATTCTTTCTATATAGGAAGCCTAACTAATACGAAGTGCAATCTTCTTTATACAGGTGGTGGGAGTGTCAATGATGTATATTATTACACACCGACTCCTATAAGTGGGGGTAGAGCTACTAGAGTTTCAAAATCAGATGTAGAAACAGGTATTGTTACGGAGTGGTTAAATGGTACACGTCAAGGTGAAAAAAATGACACTTCAAGCTGGATTTGGAAACAAGTGGTAGAAGACAGAGTTTCTAATCTAGTAAAGTGTCGTCCAGGTTTCGCTGGCGCGGGAATCATAACAAAAGCTCCTGTACCAAACCTATCTATTAATGATATCGGTCGAACTGATAAAAGTTTAAGAGTAACTAAGCAATTTGATACCGATAAATACGGTCAGGTTGAGTATAAACTAACGGATAGTCATGGTAATGTTATTAAGGAATGGCAAGCTAACAGTGAGTTTACAGGGTTAACACCTGACACGGAATATACAATTTCTGTTAGGTATAAAGGAAATGACGAATACCTTGAATCTGATAAAGCAAGTGTAACTGTCAAGACTAAGAAGACTGCTGAACCACAAGTTAGTGTAGATAATATCTATGGAAGTTCTGATAGCTTTACTATTAAAGATAATCCGGATACTAGCTATGGTAATGTTAGTTATGAAATAACTGATAACCAAGGAAAGCCAATTAAAAATGGGCAAAAGCAAGCCAACGGTGATTTTAGTAGCTTGGACCTAGAAGATGGCGTTATTTACCAAGTACATGTTAGTTACGATGGTAATGATGATTATGCTTCAACGGAAAAAGTTATTAAGATTATGAAGGCGCCAACGGTAACAATCGCAAGCGAGAATGCCAATTCTTTAAAGGTTGCAGACTTAGCTGATACTGATAAGTACGGCCAAGCTGAGTATGCTCGTTCGCCAAGCGGTTTAACCGCCAATGCAACTAGCTCAACAATTGATGGGCTTGATTCAACCACTAGTTACACTGTCTATGCTAAGCGGGCTGGTAAGGGTGATTACCCACCATCTGCGATTGGACAAGTGACAACTGAAACGGGTAATGCCAATTACGTTGTGTACATTCCAGCTGTGATGAAAACTAACGATCAAGCAAGTTATGTAAGTACTAAAGTAGATAGTTTTAACTTAGGAACACATGACAGTTTGAGTTTGTCAATCATTAACAGTGTCAAAGATGGTAAGGTTACGCTAACTAGACAAAATGATCCGGCTAGAAAGACCGCTCAGACCCGGATTAAATTAAATGGTCGTCCAGTTAATAATGGTAATGCGGATATTAAGGTAGTTGATTGGCAAAATAGCAATTGTGACTACACGCCAGCGATTAGTTTTACTGATCCATGGAACGATAATCCACGTACGCCATTTGGGGACTACAACGGGCAAATCACATTTCAACTTACTTACAATAAACATAAGGAAGGTAACTAACGATGGACAATAAGGAACCTCAAGTGGAACCTGAAGACTCCAAGAAAAATGATAAGAAAAAGAAATTACTGCTCCTCTTATTGCTGCTATTGTTGCTTTTAGGAGGAATCTACATTGGGTTAAATTGGAATAACTGGTTTGGTAATCGGCCAACGGTCAATATTGATGCTAATGCCCAAAATCAACGGAATAAAAAGAAGCAAAAGTCGAGTGCAACTGAGATTCCGGGTTTTGAAACGATGACAATGAAGGCTAATACCACTGAACAGTCAGTCAACCTCTATAACCCTAAAGGAAACAAGGTTTATTTCCGCTTATCAATCTATCTTCCAAATGGAAAAAAGGTTTGGCAAAGTGAAATGATTAAGCCCGGTAAGGCGATTTATAAATTGAAATTAAATAGGACGCTAGCGGCAGGAACTTATGAAAACTGTACGTTACGCTATGATTGCTATGCGATGAGCAAGCAATTAGTGCAGCTAAATGGCTCGCAGATGAATTTTACCCTTAAAGTGGTAGAATAAGAAACTTATTTTTAAATAAAATTGATGTTTTAAAAGTGGAAACACTTGTATATATATGTGATATAATTTAAAGGAGATATTTAGAATTAACATGAAGAACAAAGTTATTACAGGATTATTAGGATTTTTAGTAGTTTTAGGGATGGCAACTCCAGCATTGGCTGATGAAGTTAAGGATGCAGGTAACGTTTATCATAATGAAGAAACCAAGACTATCGAACTTCGTGGGGAAGATCCAGTTGTTGGTGCAAACGACTCACAAACTTCAACCACACAATTAACCACTGACAATGCTAACTCCCACTACATGGTATCTATTCCAGCAGCTGCTAGAATTCAATTTAATGCTGTTGATACATTGATTGGGAACCTACAAATCACTGGTAACATCAAGGATAGCAAGAACGTTCACGTAACTGTTAATGGTGGTAATGGTAATGGTAGCTTTACTAACAAGACTGACAGCAACAGCCACATGTCATACAATGTTACTGCTACTGCTAACGGTGCCTTATTAACTAACTTTGATGCTAATAGTGCAGAAGCTAAAAATGGTAAGACAACTCCATTATACGTTCACATCGACCGTGCGCAATGGGACCAAGCAACTGCTGGTGAATACGAAGGTCACATTACTTTCAACGCAACTTTAAAGTAATCTAAAACTAATAAATCCGTGCAGATAACTCTTCAAGAAAAGGGGCTTAGGGGCAATGACTTTGAAACGATTCTTAAAGATACTTACCATTGCATGTTTTGCGGTACTCTTGTATATGCCAATGCATAAAGCGTGGGCGGGGGAAACCGTTAGTTCGTCGGTGACGATTACGGCGGTGGTACCTGAAAAATACATGATTGCACTCGATATTGAGGGGCAAGGTGCTGTTGAGGTGAATGGCGTGTCGTATGACAAATCCACCAAGATTCAAGGACGTGGAGCCGAAAATTATAAGGTGACTGCGGCTAAGGGTTATAAAATCGCCTCGGTGATGTATGGTAAGGGTGATAAGTTCCGCCCAGTGGCCTTGAATGAAAAACAGGAATACAAAGCACCAGCTGTTAGCGAAAACGGGAATAAGCTAAAAGTGGTGTTTGAAAAACCTAAGATGATTGAAGCAGTTAAAGCGGAAGTGGTAAAGCCTCATTATTTGATTATGTCTGGGGTTTTTGCCGCACTAGTTGGATTAATAATCCTGCTATAACATAGGTAATTTTGAGGACGAATTACAGATGTTTTGATATTAGGCTCGCCTGGTGGCGGGCCTTTTTTTATGGGGAAAATTTTGCTAAGATGACACTAGCAGAAAGGATGGTTAGATGACAGAGGTTAAGATTAGACAAATTGGCTTAGCTGACGTTGAGGAATTACAAGCCATTAGTTGTGAAACTTATGAGGCTACTTTTGGGGCTGATAATCCGCGTGAATTAATGGAGGAGTATCTAGCGCAAGCCTATGATTTGAATAAGCTTAAGCGGGAGTTAGGAACTGAAGGAACTTACTTTTACTTTCTAGAGGTAGATGGCAAAACAGCCGGTTATTTGAAACTAAACGTGGGCCAAGCTCAATCTGAACCAATGGGACCTGACAATTTAGAGATTGAACGCATTTACTTGCGGACAGCTTACCAAGGTAAAGGTTTAGCTGGTAAGTTACTAACCAAGGCCGAAGAAATAGCGCAAGCTTTAGGCAAGAACCGGATTTGGCTAGGGGTGTGGGAACGAAATTATCGGGCCCAAAAGTTTTACGCCAAACATGGCTTTAACCGCTTTTCAGAACACTTCTTTATGATGGGTGACGATGCCCAAACCGACTACTTGTTAGCAAAACAACTTTAAAAAATGCCAATCCCGCGCTGGTTAGGGATTGGCATTTGTTTATTTCGGCTTGTGAAGTTTCATGTAAGGTTTTTCGTGTGCTGGTGGTGTTGGTTGCGGTTGTTCAAATGATTCTTTTAAATCATAGAGCTTAGCGAGGACTTGGGCAGCCTTAGCTAGATTAATTAAATGAACATCCGACTGCACTCCTTTTTATATGCGAGGTTGTTACCCTTATGATAACACAAATAGCGTTAGTCCTTGGCAAACTTTTGACTAAAAGTTATAGCATAGAAAAATAGTTGCTTGCGCAAGCAAAAGACGGGGCACATCATTAACTTGTCTTCAATCTCGGCTACGGTGACGGGGCCAAGCCAATCCATCTACTCCGCAAGTAAGGTAGCGGTCACATTAATGAGTGAAGCTGTGGCTCAAGAGGTTGTGGCCTTTAACATCAAGGTGACAGCTTTGTGCCCATGGGGCGTGCGGACCGACTTCTTAGATGAAAGTTCCCTCAGAAAGCCAGCTAACCAAACGGGGCAATACTCTGTGGTTGAACAAACCTTAGCCGGCTTAGGTCGTCTTAACCATAATCAAAATGGTGATCCAGCCCTAGTAGCCCAAGCAATCTTAAAGGTAGTGGCGATGCCTAATCCACCGGCTAGACTTTACCTGGTGACCGGAGCATTAATGGCCTTACAAAGCAAGATTGAAGAAGTCATTCAAGTTGCTAACGCTAACGCCGAGTTGAGTCAAAGTATCGATTATCAAGATTAATTGAGCACAGCCCTTGTTTTTAACAAGGGCTGTTGTTATGCTGAAAGATAGTAAAAAAGCCAGTAACCGAAAGGCAGCTACTGGCTTTAGTCAGGGACTGCTCAGGCTGGATTCGAACCAGCGACCTGCCGATTAACAGTCGGATATTCTACCACTGAACTACTGAGCAAAATCTATTTCTTAACATATTTATAGCATAAGCAACCGCTTACGTCGATGATTTTGAGGTGATTTGTCTTGATTGAATTAGGGCTAACAACTTGGAGTGAACATCAAACTTTTATTAACGAAAACCGGCCCGTAACCCTAGAAGAGTATGCCGCCCACCTACCTTTGGTCGAGGTCGATACCTTCTTTTATGGCTTACCACGAGCAAGTACGGTTGCAAACTGGTTGAGTCAGGTGCCACCTAGCTTTTCTTTTATCCCCAAGGTTCCTAAAGCTTTAACCCGCCATCCGGGGGAACAGTTAGCTGGCTTGGAGTTAAAACAAGCCTTTAGTGCTTTTCGTCAAAGTGTGGATTCGTTAGTGGCGACTAACCACTTGAAGACGGTCCTGGTTCAATTTCCACCGACCTTCACGGCCACTAAGGAAAATGTGGCCTACCTCCGTTATTTTCGCAGTTTACTGGCCGACTTGCCCTTGGCTTTGGAATTGCGACACCAATCCTGGTATGCCCCGGGGGTAACAGACTCGTTACTTAGGTTTTGTCAGCAGTATCAATACAGCTTGGTGGCAGCCGATGAACCAACCAATACCCAAGCTTCGGTCCCCTTTGTCCTGGCTGCGACTAATCCAAAATTAGCGGTGGTTAGACTGCACGGGAGAAATGCTAGGGGCTGGGCTAATCAAGGGGCTGATTGGCGCAAGAAACGTACCCTTTACTCCTATAGTCAGCAGGAGTTGGCCTGGTTAAAAGAACAGGTCCTAAGAATTGAAGCCCAGGTAGAAGAGGTAGTAGTTATTTTTAACAATAACTCGGCTGGCGATGCTGCCCCTAACGCCCTGGCTTTTAAAGAGATGTTAGGCTTAGAGTTTAGCGGGTTGGGAAAGATGCCCCCAGAACAATTAGATTTATTGTAAAAAAACAGGCCACTTCCGTTTGGGGGTGACCTGTTTTAGTTATTAACGACTTTGAACGTCTGCTTCGTATTTCTTAGCGTAGGCTTGTTGGAGGACCTGCAATGTGGCTAGATCCTTACCGCCGACTGGTTGGCCGTCAAGTTCAACCGCCCGAATGCCTAAGCAAGCTGAGGAACTAACAATTACTTCATCAGCAGCCCTGAGGTCGTCCATGGTAAAAGGTGCTTCAGAGGTCGGGATGTTATTTTCCTTAGCTAGTTCCAAGAGGTGCTTGAGGGTAATTCCAGGTAAGATTAAGTTATCTCTTGGTGGGGTGCAAAGGACACCATCCTTTAAAATCAAGATGTTTGAGTGGCCGCATTCAGTTACCCGTTCTCCGCGGTGGAAGACCACTTCCTGACAGCCAGCTTCTTTAGCCCGTTGGCTGGCAATAACGTTAGGTAAGAGGTTTAGGGTTTTGATATTACAGTGCAAGAAGCGGGTGTCTTCACGTGAAATTAATTTGAATTCGGCATCAAAGGGAATCAAGCCGAAAGGGGCCGTGAAGATAAGGAGGTTAGGTTGACTATCTTCTGGGAAGAGGTGGTCTCTAAGACCACTGCCCCGTGAGGTTTGCCAGTATAAAATCCCAGTATCGCTTTCGTTAGCGTCAATGACTTGATAAAGTTTGTCCTTGAGTTCGCTTCTTGTTAGCGGAAACTCAATTTCTAATAGGCGACAACTGTTGTAGAACCGGTCGAGATGGTCTTCTAGGGCGAAGGCGACGTTGTTTTTAAAAGTCGTTGCGTCATAACAACCATCCCCGAAGTACAAGGCCCGATCAGTAGCAGGAATCATTAATTCGTCTAGGGAAGCAAGCGTCCCGTTGTAGTAACCAACTGTTTGCATAAAAAATCCTCCTTTATGAGAAAACGTAGAGCTAAACATTTGAATATCTTAATTTTAAGGTTTTATAAGGTCCTTTGTCAAACTATTGCGGCATTTGTTACAATGGATAGTAATAAACTAAAAGAGAGGATATCATGGCAGTTTTATTATTATTGACAATCTATATTGGTTTCATTGGCTTAGGAATTCCAGATTCGCTCTTTGGGCCAGCTTGGCCGGTAATCTACAAGGAATTCGGGGTTAGTCTGGCAAGTGCTAACTACGTTTCGTTTGTGATTTCGGGGTTGACGGTTGTTTCTAGCCTAGTGGCTCCTAGTGTTATTGCCCGCTTAAAAACGGCTAAGGTAGCGGCTTTAAGTACGGCGCTGACCGCCATTGGGCTGCTAGGCTTTGCTTACGCCCCTAATTTATGGTGGCTCTGTTTATGGGGAATTCCGCTCGGCCTAGGGGCTGGTGCGATTGACACGGCCCTAAATAACTATGTGGCTTTGCACTACCACCCCAGTCAGATGAACTTTTTACACTGCTTTTATGGAATCGGGGTCTCACTGAGTCCGGCGATTATGTCCCTAGCCTTACAGGATCACAATAATTGGCGGGCGGGTTACCGGTGGGCCTTTTATATCCAAGCAGCGATAACCTTAATTATTGTGCTGTCATTTCCTTTGTGGCAAAAGGTTCACCCAGAGGTTAAGGAAGAAAAAGCTACCGTTCACAACCACCCAGGCTTAATGGATCTTTTAAAACAGCCGTTAGTGTTAACAACCTGCTTGGTCTTTATGGGGTCGGTGGCCATCGAAATTACCACCGGCTCTTGGGGGAGTACCTACCTGGTTAATGCTAAAAATTTGAGCCCGGAACTAGCTGCCGGATTGATTACCCTTTATTATGTGGGGATGGCTAGTGGCCGATTTTTTGGGGGAATTGCCGCTAATTACTGGCGGTGTTGGACCTTAATTAAACTAAGTGTTAGCTTAACTATCGTGGCAATTGGAATTTTATTCTTGCCTTTACCCGAGTTAGTAGCGGGGTTTGCCTTATTCCTACTAGGTTTTGGTAACGGCCAGCTTTACCCTAACCTGCTAGCCCTAACCCCGGTCCACTTTGGCAAAGAGGCCTCCCAAACGGTAATGGGCCTACAGCTAGCCTTCTCTTATGGAGGTGGCTTGTTATTGCTCCCAATCTTATTTGGGTACATTGCCCAAGCCTTCGGCAGTGGCCTATTTGCGGCCTACCTCCTAGTCTTAGCGCTAGTAACTTTAGTCTCAATGCTTATGCTGCTTTACCTATTAAAGCAAGCAGGCATTAAGCAACAGTAATAATAAAGCCAACTCGAACTTAATCGGGTTGGCTTTATTTATTAACGATTGAAATAAACGAGGGTTTGGCTGGAGTCGGTCAATTCGACCAGGCTAACCGCTGCGTTTAAAGGTTCATTCATATTAACCAGGTTATTAATCCCGAGGACGTAGTCGAGCATTAACTTAATGGTAAAGCCGTGTGAGACGACCAGGACTGCTTCATCAGGATACTTGGCAACTAAATCGCCAAAGAGGGCGGCAATTTTAGCTTTAACCTCGTCGTAGGTATCACCGCCAGAAGTTTCCCAGGAATTAGGGAGCAAGTTATGCTTGGCATCGAAGTATTGGGGGAATTTAGCCCAAACATCGGCTTCAAGCATCCCGTCCCAGTTACCGTAGTCATATTCGACTAGGCGGGGGTCAAAGGTGATGGTGCGGTCGGCCCCGGCGATAATGGTAGCAGTCTGAGCGGCACGAAGTAGGGGGCTAGCAACTACCTTAGAGAAGCTTACGTCACTTAAAGCTTCCTTAGTAGCAAAGGCTTGCTTGATGCCCGTTTGGGTTAGCGGGGTGTCAACCTTGCTTCCCTGTAAGATGCCGTTGGCGTTAGCTTGGCTTTGGCCGTGGCGGACGATATACAATTTGGTCATAAAAAAACCTCCCACTGACTGTTTTTCTACAGCATAGCAAGTTAGGGAGGTTTTAACAAGTCTAAATTGAAAAGTAAAGCATGCTACTAGCTAAAGCACCTAGGTAGACGCTAACTCCGCTAATGATTAGGAGTGCGCAGGCTAGGAAAACTTTGCTAAAAGTATTCAGGGTCTTGAAGTATTCGTGGGTAAAAATCCGGTAGAGCAAGATTACGAAAAAGGGAACTGAGATTAATAACCAGGATAATTGCACAATGTAAGCCAGACGGTAAATAGCGACTGATTTGGTAAGAGTTTTAATGGTCATTAGGCGTCCCAATTCAAAAATGAAGTAGCCCATAAAACAAATTTGCTCTAAAATAGTGTACCACCGCCAAGCCCAACGAAAACGTAGTTTATGTGTGACTACAAACATCAAAAAGATATAGCAGAAAGCTAGGAAAAAAGTATACCAACGAGTAGCAAAGAAATTAGCGATGATTAGGTACATGTTTGCGTCACCTCTCTTAAAATTATTTACTTTTATAATAACAGTTTCAAAAGTGATGATAAAGTAGCAAAGCCGAATTATCATCATTTGTTAGCCAGTTATTAGTTGGTTTTTGCCTAAGTCTAATCCGTTGAAGGGCTTTTCTCAAAAATTAAATCCTTAAATATACTAAAAAGCGGTACTAACATTATTGTTAGTACCACTTTTAGTTACCATCATTAGCCACGGATTAGTAAAATTTTCTAATTTTTATTCTAAGGATTTCCATTCCCAAGCTTCAACTTCTGGCAGGTCCGTACCTTCATCACGGATGTATTGGTGGTGCTTAGCCACTTTAGCATCCATTTCTGCCACGATTTGTCCGTACTTGTCAGCGTCAGGCAAGCTTAATACAGCAGCCTTGACTAAGTCGAAGCGGTCCATTTGGTTCAAGACCCGCATGTCAAATGGGGTGGTGATATCACCGTTTTCACGGTAACCGTGGATGGATAGGTTGTGGTTGTGACGGTCAAAGAAGATGTCACGGATTAAGCCTTCATAACCGTGGAAGGCAAAGATTACCGGCACGTCCTTGGTGAAGTAAGCGTCGAATTCAGCGTCACTTAAGCCCCGAGGGTCAACCTTAGGTGAACGAAGCTTCAAGAGGTCAACCACGTTGATGAAGCGAATCTTTAGGTCAGGTAATTTTTCGTGCAAGATGGAGATAGCTGCTAGGGCTTCTAAGTTAGGTTCAGTTCCGGCGGCAGCAATGACTATATCTGGCTTAGCATTCTTATCTGTTGAAGCCCAATCGATAATCTTCAAGCCTTTGTCGACTAATTCCTTAGCTTCGGCGGCTGAGTAGAATTGTTGCCGTGGGTGCTTAGAAGAAACGATTAAGTTAATCTTATCCCGGTCGTTTAAGACCTTGTCAAAGACGGCTAATAATGAGTTGGCATCAGCTGGTAAGTATTCTCTGATGAACTCTGGTTTCTTATCGGCTAAGTGACCTAAGATACCAGGATCTTGGTGGGTGTAGCCGTTGTGGTCTTGTTGGAAGACGGTGGAAGTTGCGACAACGTTTAAGGATGGAACTGAAGTCCGCCATGGTTGTTCCTTAGCTTTACGTAACCACTTAAAGTGTTGCGTTAACATGGAGTCAACCACACGTAAGAAGGCTTCGTAACTAGCGAAGAAACCGTGACGGCCAGTTAAGACGTAACCTTCTAAGAAGCCTTCGTCTTGGTGTTCTGATAACTGGGAGTCGATGATGCGTCCGGCTGGAGCTAAGAATTCATCGTTAGGTTCCTTAATAGGGCTTAACCATTGCCGGTTAGTTTCCTTAAAGAGTGGGGCAAGGCGGTTGGACATGGTTTCATCAGGGCCAAAGATACGGAAGTTCTTGTTAGCCGCATTTTCCTTAACAACGTCTTCAAGGTAAGTCCCTAAGACGGTCATGTCTTGAGCAACTGTTTGCCCCTTAACGGTAGTATCAACCGCGTAGTTGCGGAAGTCAGGTTTAACCAGGTCGCGGATTAACTTACCGGGGTTGGTGTGAGGGTTAGCCGCCATCCGCTTGTCACCCTTAGGGGCAATGGCCTTGATTTCGGCCTTCAATGTCCCGTTTTCGTCAAAGAGTTCTTCTGGGCGGTAGCTTTCCAACCAGGCAACCAAGGCATCAGCGTGTTGCATGTCGTTTTGGTCGACTGGAATTGGAATTTGGTGAGCCCTAAATGATTTTTCGATTGGAACATTATCCCAAGTCTTAGGACCAGTCCAGCCCTTAGGTGCCCGGAAGATAATCATTGGCCAAACAGGTAAGCTAGCGTCGTTGTTTTGGCGGGCGTTAGCTTGGATAGCTTTAATTTCTTCGATTGCTTGGTCCAGTGCTTGGGCCATCAATGGGTGGAGCTTTTCAGGGTCGTCGCCTTCGACAAAGATTGGGTGCCAGCCCATTCCTTCGAAGTACTTTTGTAAGTTTTCGTTTGATTCCCGGGAAAGGATGGTTGGGTTAGAAATCTTGAACCCATTGAGGTCTAAGATTGGCAAGACCGCCCCGTCATTGATTGGGTTGATGAACTTGTTAGATTGCCATGAAGTAGCAAGTGGACCAGTTTCGGCTTCCCCATCACCAACGACAGCAGCAACGATCAAATCAGGGTTATCTAGGATAGCCCCCGTTGCGTGTGAGATGGAGTAACCTAATTCGCCCCCTTCGTGGATGGAGCCTGGTGTTTCTGGGGCGGCGTGAGAAGCGACCCCGCCAGGGAAGGAGAAGCGCTTGAAGAGTTTCTTCATTCCGGCTTCGTCTTCAGTAATGTCTGGATAAATTTCTGTGTACGAACCATCGAGGTAGGAGTTAGACACCATCACTTGACCACCATGCCCAGGTCCTTCTACGTAAAACATGTTCAAGTCGTACTTATTAATTACCCGGTTTAAGTGGGCGTAGATGAAGTTTTGGCCGGCAATAGTTCCCCAGTGACCGATTGGCTTGACCTTAACGTCGCTAGCCTTTAAGGGCCGACGTAAGAGGGGGTTGTCCTTTAAGTATAGTTGCCCAACTGAGACGTAGTTAGCTGCGCGCCAGTAAGCATCGAGTTTATTTAAATATTCTTTAGATGAATAATCTACTGTCATTTTTCTGTCGCTCCTTTGATTTAAAGCTTAACCTAATTTTTTACACTTTGATAATAACGTTTTCTAAAATAAATGTCAACCTATTTTTAAATTGGACCGTCCCAATTTAAAAATGAGGCTAAAAAACAGACCCCAAGTTAATGGAGCCAGTGTTAGTGAACCGAGACAAAGGTGTTGAATTTTAAATACTTGTAGTGCAAGCGCATGTGAGAAAATTCAAAGGGGGTACCGTTATCTAAGAAGAAAATCCCTTCCATAATTCCAGTCGGTTCGTTGACCTGTAACCCTAGGAGTTCGCGGTCGTTTTCGGTAGAAGGTTCAGCAAAAACGGACATAAACGACTTGGTGACAGACTGTTTGTACTGCTTTTCTAGGTACTTGAAAATGGAATTTTCAATGTCCTTGCGACTTAACTGGGGCATGATTTTAATCGGAATATAGCCTGTCTCAATCATGAAGGGAGTCGCCCCAAAAGAGCGAAGGCGCACGATTTTATAGACGAAATCTTCTTCGTTTAAGAATAAATCGCGTTGCAATTCCTTAGAGGGGAGGGTGACTTCAAAACTTAAGACCTTGGTGGTTGGTTTTTTACCATCCATTTGAAAGTTGTCGGTAACCCCTAGATTACTAGCGGCTTCGTAGTTAAAGACCGATTCATTTTTGAGGTAGAGGGGGTTGATAAAAGTGCCCGACCCCCGCTTTTTAAAGATGATGCCATCGTTAGCCATCTTTGCTAAGGCCCGTTTGATGGAGCTGCGACTAACCTGGTAGCTTTCTGCCAAACTGCGTTCGTCTGGCAGGCGCATATCTGAAAATTCGTTAGCAAAGATGCGCTTTTTTAAGTCTTTAATTACTTGTTGATAGACTAGTTCAGCCATGAGTCCACCTCCTTTTTGAAATAATTAGCTAATGTAATTGTAACCACAACTTCTAATTTTTCACAAGTAAAATTGTGAAAATGCTTTTTTATGCTCCGAGATACTGGTAGAATATAAGAGGTTGGATATTCATCCATCTCCTGTAGATTTTGCAGAGAGGTCCTTTTGGTAGGGGGCTTTTCTAGAATAGGAGGACATAATGTCTATTTTAGTTTTAGGTGGTGCGGGTTACATTGGTTCCCACACTGTAGATCGTTTGGTTAATACTACTGACGAAGAAGTAGTTGTGGTTGATAGTTTAGTTACGGGGCACAGAGCTGCGGTTAATCCCCAAGCTAAGTTTTACCAAGGTGATTTAGCGGATAAGGATTTCATGCGCAAGGTCTTCACAGAAAATCCTGAAATCGACGCAGTGATTCACTTTGCTGCCTTCTCCTTGGTGGCTGAATCAATGACTAATCCTTTGAAGTATTTCGACAATAACACTGCCGGAATGGTTAAACTCCTAGAAGTAATGAACGAGTTTAAGATTAACAAGATTGTCTTTTCATCTACAGCCGCAACTTACGGGATTCCTGAAAAGATGCCAATCTATGAAGATGATCCTCAAAACCCAATCAACCCTTATGGCGAAAGTAAGTTAATGATGGAAAAAATCATGGCCTGGGCTGACAAGGCTTACGGGACTAAGTTCGTAGCGCTTCGTTACTTTAACGTAGCTGGGGCTAAGCCAGATGGCTCCATCGGGGAAGATCACGGGCCAGAAACCCACTTATTGCCAATCGTTTTACAAGTTGCCCAAGGTAAGCGCGACAAGTTGATGATCTTTGGTGATGATTACAATACGCCAGACGGGACCAACGTTCGTGACTACGTTCACCCATACGACTTGGCTGATGCCCACATCTTAGCAGTTAACTACCTAAGAGCGGGTAATGAATCAAATGCCTTTAACCTAGGTTCATCCACTGGTTTTTCTAACTTAGAAATCCTTAAGGCTGCGCGGGAAGTAACTGGTAAGGAAATCCCTGCCGAAATCGCTGGTCGTCGTGGTGGTGACCCTGATACATTAATTGCTGCCTCCGATAAGGCCCGTAAGGTCTTAGGTTGGCAACCAGAATTTGATGACATTAAAAAGATTATCGCGACTGCTTGGAAGTGGCACTCAACTCATCCAAACGGTTACGATGACCGTAAATAAACTCTAAAAATTACCCGTCCAAGTTTTTGACTTGGGCGGGTAATTTTTTTGGTGGCTAGCAAAAGGCAACCTTACCACACTTTGTAGCAAGGTTGCCTTTTGAATTGATATTTTAAAACTAGACTTCTTGTAATAGTGATTGGGCTGAATCAACAGAAACTGGTAGGTAGCCCAAGCCAACGTTAGTTGAGTTAAGTTCTAAGCGGTAGTCGTTCTCCAAAGCGGGAACCAACTTCGATAATTCGTTTAACTGTTCGGATTCGAAGCGGTTGAACGAAAAATTACGCTTATTTCTCATCTTGTCTTCCAGATTGAGTGAGAAGACCACATCTAAAAAGTGGCCGGTTTCACTATTTTCTAGGCGCCAGGCCTTAGCTTCCGTCATTCTTGATTCGAGTTTTTTAATAATTGTTTCGTTCATGAGAACATCTCCCTTTCAGTAACAAACTTACTCAACTTTGGTTGATAAATATACCATACACCTATGAAAGCGATATTTCAAGGGTTTATTTCTAAAAAATAATTATTTAATTACAAATCATTATATATGAGTGGTTGTAAGTGATTTTTATTTCCAATCTAGAAAGATTATTAAATCAAGGTTTTAACTGGAAAGGTTGACTGGAAATTAACTTGAATAAGTGATTGATTAAGATAAACCGCTAGTTAAAATCGTTATTTATCTTTTTTTATTTTGAAATCCGTACAAAAACGCAAACTAGACCAATTTTAATTACTCACAACTAATCTAACTAATTTTATGTAAACGCTATTATTTAAAGTGATTTTGCGCTAAAATAAGGGGGTAGAATTGCTTGAAATATTATCCGGAGGGAATTAATTACTATGGATATTTACAGAACAGAAGTTGAAAAGTACAAAACACATTTAGTTACTAAGGTTACGTTGGTAAATGATAATGGGGTCTCCATTTCTTGTTTAACGATGGGGGCAACTTGGCAAGAATTTTCCGTTCCCCAAGCAGATGGGTCTAAGAAAAACTTGCTTTTGAGTTTTGACAAGCCAGCAGACTACTACGCTAACGGCTTGTGTACCTGCCAATCAATTGGCCGAGTGGCTGGGCGCATTAAGGACGGTCGCTTTAAACTGGATGGTAAAGAAATTCAGCTACCACAAAATGAGAAGGGAAACTGTCTTCACGGGGGGCCACACGGCTTCAATCATACTAACTGGAAGTACACGACTTCACGTAATGACAGCAGTGTAAGTGTCATTTTCCAACAAAAGATTCGGCAAGCAATCGATGGGTTCCCAGGTGATATCCTGGCAACTGTCATCTATACTTTGGATAATTCTAACCGGGTAACGATTGCTTATAGCGCTTTGGGTGGTGAGGTTGATACCCTCTTTAATCCAACTTGTCATGTCTACTTTAACTTGAGTAACCGACAAGATTTATCAACCCACAGCTTACAAATCAACAGTGATGGTTACCTAGAAACTGATGATGAACTAATTCCAACTGGCCGGGTAAAAGATGTTGAGGCTAGTCCTTATGACTTTAGAAAGATGAAGAACCTACAAGTGGCAATCGCAGAAAACCATGGGTTTGATGATGCCTTTGTAGTCAACGGTCCAGGGAAGGCAACCATGCCAATTGCCGTATTACGGGATGATGAAAGTGGCGATCAAGTTACAATTGATTCAGATCGGAATGGCTTGGTGATGTATACCATGCATGAAATCGAACCAGGGATTTACTTCTCTAGGGATAATGGCAAAGAAGCAATCGGGGGCGAAGGAATCGCTTTAGAAGCGCAAACCTTACCAGACGCTATCAACCAAGCTAACTTTGGCGACATTGTGTTACCACGCCAAGGAAAGAAAACTTACAGAATCCAATTTGCCTATGACAACGTCTTACCTAAAGAATAACTGGTTGGCTAAGTAAATAATTATTAGAGTCCTTAAGGTCAAACTTAGGGGCCCTTTTTTATTAGAAAATGCTAAAAAATTAAAAATGAAAAAATAAATTGAGGCGTTTCTGCGTATGTATATAGTGAGGGGGCATTTTGGTACCATCTCAGATGGCTTTCTTATATAGTAACTAAAGGAGATGTTTCCATGAAACATTACAAAAATAGACGGCGCCAGTTCTT